>UMGZ01007495.1_pt1 | contig 57651 bp, 44 predicted proteins | sample 1965421 | NCBI WGS metagenome assembly UMGZ01 (sample SAMEA4836087, study PRJEB28245) | human gut metagenome | biome: gut microbiome; material: fecal sample | place: Denmark | collected 2008
TGTCTATCAAATTTTTGTGTGTTACTTTACCGCACATGAGCATTGGCGCAGGGAATGTCCCTGTGAGAAGTGATGCCGCGTTTATCGCTTTGCCTTATTTTGCCGCGTGCTTATAAAGTGAACGGCTTTTTGCCGCTGACGAGGTCCTTCCACAGCGGGGACATGCCGCGTAAGTATTCCACGACCTCGGGCACGGCATCGAGGATGCGGTCGACTTCCTCGTCGGTGTTCCACTCGCACAGGCTCAGGCGCAGCGAGCCGTGCGTCACGTCATGCGGGCGGCCGATGGCCAGCAGCACATGGCTTGGGTCGAGCGAGCCGGATGTGCACGCGCTGCCGGACGACGCGCAGATGCCCTTTGCGTCGAGCAGAAGCAGCAGGCTCTCGCCCTCGACGCCCTCGAAGCAGAAGCTCACGTTGCCGGGGAGACGATTCACGGGATCGCCGTTGAGCGCGCTGTGCGGGATCTTGGACAGGCCGTCGATCAGGCGGTCGCGCAGGGCGCTGACCCTTTTCGCGTTCTCGTCGAGGTGTGCGCAGGCGTCTTCGAGCGCCGCAGCCATGCCCATGATGGCGGGGATGTTCTCCGTACCCGCGCGCTTGCCGCGCTCCTGCGCGCCGCCCTCGATGAGGTTCGTCAGGAAGACGCCCTGACGGGCGTACAGCGCGCCGGTGCCCTTCGGCCCGTGAAACTTGTGCGCGGAGAGCGACAGCAGGTCGATGTTCTGCGCCTTGACGTCAATGGGCAGATGCCCCGCGGCCTGCACGGCGTCGGTGTGGAACAGCACGCCCGCCTCGCGGCAGACTGCACTGATCGCGCTGATTGGCAGGATGGAGCCGATCTCGTTGTTGGCGTACATGACGGAAACCAGGCACGTATCCTCGCGGATGGCGCGCTTGACCTGCTGCGCCGTCACGGTGCCGATGGGGCCGACGGGGAGCAGCTCGACGGTGAAGCCCTCTTTTTCGAGCTTTTTCAGCGTGTGCAGCACGGCGTGGTGCTCGAATGCGGTCGAAATGATGTGCTTTTTGCCTTTGCGTTCGCCGAGGCGCGCGGCGGAGAGGATGGCCTGATTGTCGGCCTCGCTGCCGCCGGAGGTGAAGTAAATTTCGCGCGGGGAAGCGTTCAGGCATTTTGCGATGCGGTCGCGCGCGCTGAGCAGCGCCCCGGCCGCCTGCTGGCCGACGGAATGCAGGCTTGAGGGGTTGCCATAGATCGTCTCCAGATAGGGGAGCATGGCGTCGATTGCGGCACGGCTCATCTGGGTCGTCGCGGCGTTGTCCGCGTAAATAGTGGTCATTGAGATAAATCCTATCTTATAAGTATGTTGATATGATACACAGGAACGCTCGCTTTGTCAATGAATTTTGAGATCGCGAGGGGAGTGCAAAAAAGGAAGAACCGCTCGCAAGAGCGGTTCTTCCTTTTACAATAGGGGGTGGAGGATTTTTGACTTACTTTTCCAGCTGCGTCCAGTCGCGGGTCTCGCGCAGCTCGGTCCACTTCTCATACTGGGAGTTCGTCTTGAACTCGTAGTAGTGGCTGTTCGTCGCTTCCTGAACGGCGAGGTAATACCAGGCCTTCGGGTTTGCGTTGTCCGTCCAGACCGTCATGTTCGGGAGGAGGTCCTCCTCGGTCTCGGGCTGGCGGTTCAGCACGCGGTTGACGAGCGTCATGGTCTCGGCACGGGTGATGTCGCGCTGGGGACCAAACGTGCCGTCGGGATAGCCCGTGATCCAGCCGTTGTTGTAGGCGATGCTGATCTCGTCCTTGGCCCAGTGGGTCGCGATGTCGCTGAACTTCGCAGCGGTCTTGTCGCCGTCGTTGTCGAAGCGGGCGGCGATGGCGGCGAACTCAGCGCGGGTGATGGCGGCGTTCGGGCGGAACGTGCCGTCGGGGTAGCCCGTGATGATGCCCATGGAGCTGAGGGTCGAGACCGCGGTGTTGTACCAGGAGGTGGCGGCCACGTCGGAGTAGCGGTTGGTCTTGGTCAGGTTCTCGTCGCGGACGTCGTCGGTCAGCAGGCGGAAGAAGATGGTCGCGACCTCGGCGCGGGTGATGTTGTTCTGCGGGCGGACCTCACCGTTGCCGTAACCGACGATATAGGCGAAGTGGTCGGTCGTGTTCAGGCCGAGCGCATCGTCATCCTCGATCTTCACCGTGGGCGGAACGGGCGGATAGTAGGGAACATAGTTGGTGTTCCACTTGGCGTAGAGGGTGATGTTCCCGGTCACGGGAGTGTCAAAGACGTACTTGGTGGTGAGCTGCTCCTCGGTGTACCAGCCAGCGAAGGTGTAGCCGCTCTTGGTGGGAGCAGTGGGCTCCTTAGCCTTGTCGTTGTACTTAACGGTCTGAGAAGCAACTGTGCTGCCGCCGTTGGAATTGAAGGTGACGGTAGCCCACTTGGAGGGGTCCTTGTCACCCTTGGTCCAAGAACCATTGAAGGTGACGACCTGACCGTTAACTGTGCCTTCATTCCAACCGGAGAAGGTGTAGAAGTAGCCGTCGCTGCCGGAGAACTGATAGCCATTGGTGTATTTTTTGTCAACGGCGGCCTTGGCAGCGGCCACGCCGAGGTAGGTCTCGGTGTCAGTGGGAAGCGTCACGCCTGCGGGAGCGTCGGCCCATTTGTACTCGACCGTGTACTCGTTGGCATAATACAGATCCAGCGTATATGCCTTTGCTTCCGTTAGGAGAGCGGAATTACCTTCCTGCACTTCGCTATTCAGCTTAGCTTCAACAAGCGGCGCGTTATTATAAGGATCGGACGACCAGCTGAGGTCGTAGCCGCCCTCGGGCAGCAGCTGAACAGGGCCGGTAACAGTATCTTTCAGCTCACCGTTTACATATCGCTTGGTAGTGACCTGATAAGCGGAAAGGGTTACATAGGGGGCGGGAACCGACAACGTAGTTTCGCCGCAGTGCAGCATAGTTTCGCCGTTGAGGTTATATTGATTTCTGCCGACGCGAAGGTTGGGGGTCACAGTGTAGGTCAGCGTCTGTGTCTCGTCCTGCTGCGGCTTGGCGAGATTCCAGGTAATGCCGCCGTTGGTTTCCGTGGCGGTGCCGCTTACGGCAGCCGCAAAAGCCGTGCCGGGGCGAAGAGAAACATTTGCGCCCATGGTATCGGTGACATAAACGCCCTTGATCTCTTCGGTGATCTGCGCGAAGATGCTATTCAGAGTGGTTGCATCGCCAGCCGTGGAATACTTACTCGGATCAGAGGCGATATCCTTTAAGATGTCGACATCCGCAGCAAAACCGATGGTATAGGCGGTCGCACCATTGTCCTTGATCTTTTTTGCGGCGTTGAGGATTCCATCTTTATTGGGAATAGGAATAATACCAAACCAAGTGGAATCATCAAAGTCACCGTCTGCCAGCATGAGGAAGACTTTTTCGGTTGTGGAATCAGAGGTGAACTGACTTGCGGCAACATTCAGGCCGGGAACCATATAGGTGCCGCCATTCGGAGTCAGGCTGCTCAGGGTGCTGGCAACAAAATTAACGTCGTCTTGGTTAGCAATGGGCTGCTGCTGTATAACGGCAGCAGCGTCATAGACATCGGCAAACTTGACCACAGAGAGGTTGAAGGCAACGCCCTTTTTCTGCAGTTCGGAGACCATGTTGTTGATGGCGTTTCTGGCAGTGTCGATGCGAGAGGTTGCCATACCGTTCTCTACAGCTGTGCAGCCGATCCCATAGATGAGGCTATTGTAATGCTCATGGTCAGAATAACTGGGATCGTCGACTTTACCGCCCTTCCCAGCTTCCATGGGGCAATATACCATAGAGCCGGAAAGGTCAAGCAGGATGACCAGCTCCAGCGGCTTTGTTGCCGGGGGTTTCAGCGGGGTCACGCTCAAGGTGATGTTGTAGGAGCCATCTTCATTGGGGGTTGCGCGCTTGGTCATGGAGAAGTCGCCATTGTTGACGGTTTGCTCCATCTGGCTTTCTGTTTCGCCGGCCTCATCCGCCAGCACGTTCAGCGGCAATAGCGACAGCGTCATCACGAGGACCAGGACCCAGGTGAGAAGGCGCTTGCCAACTTTCTTCTCAGACATAAAAAAATCCTCCTTCTTCTGCCTGTACGACGCGAAGAAGGGGGGAGGTAATCTGCATTTGGCAACCGGCTGTCGTGCGGCGCGAGCGCCGTTTAGGTCCGTGGCTTTGCGACACAGGCTTTCGCCTGCTGTGCCTTTTTCTGTACAGTTGCTCTTCTGCGAGCCGCACAGATATTTGGGTGTGCCAAAATTTTATGTTCACAGTATACCAGATTTGCCCAAAAATGCAAGGAGATTTTCAAAAAATATATAAGATATTAACAGAACTAATAATGCGCAGAAAAAAACGGCGGCAGGAAATACCTGCCGCCGTACTTCGACGAATTGTGATATTTTACGCCACCGCGGACACGGCGAGCGTGTCGCTCTGCTGGGTGTAGGTCAGGGGGGAGACGCAGCCGGCGAAGGTGGTCTCGTTGATGACGCGCTTGGTGACAGCATAGGTCATGTCGATCTGGTACCAGTTGCCGCTGACGTTGACCTTGTTCCAGGCGTGGTAGCTGCTGCCGGCGTAGCCCTTGGTGAGGGTGCAGGGGATGTTCTGGCTGCGGCACATGGCGGCGAAGAGGGACGCGAGGTCGTAGCAGATGCCCTTGTTGCTGTTCAGGGTGGCGGCGGTGTCGGGGATGTACTTGCTGACCTTGCCGGAGGTGATGTCGCTCGCGAGCTTGGTGTCGTAGGTGTAGTGACCGGCGATGTAGTTGTAGATCGCGGTGACCTTGTCCATGTCGGTCTTGGCGTCCTTGCAGAGCGCGGCGGCCTTCTTGCACACATCGTCACCGGAGGTGAACTGCACGTCGGTCGTGGCGATGAGGTAAGGGGCGTAGGCGTTTTCGATCTTGGCGTTGACGCGCTTGCTGGTCACGACGCGGTAGGTCGTGCCGGAGATGTTCTCGCAGAGGGAGATGGTGTAGGTGCCGTCGCCCTGCTCGAGGGAGAAAACGGCGTCCTTGCCGCTCGGGCAGTTTTTGTAAGACGTCTTTTCGTTACCGTACTGGATGCCGACCTTCAATTTGGCATTGGAGGTGTAGTTGACGGTGACGAAACCATACTTGGCATTCGTGGTGTCAATGGTGGTGCCATTGGCAGCGCTGGCGTTCACAACCGTGAACATGGACATGACAATAAGCACTGCGAGCATAGCGCAGGCATGACGAAACAGCCGTTTCATACGGCGATCTCCTTTCGGTAGCTGGCTGCCAGCCCTGTTCCCAGGGGTAAGGCCCTATAGCTTTGCGTCGCCGGTTTTCACCGGGTTTGCTATTATCGTTTGAGATGCGGTCGAAGCGGCTGCACCTACTCTTTTTTACGGCTCACACTATATACGCGTTCTTAACGTTTGTCAACAGATCATTTGCGCTTTTTCGACAAAAAAACAGACAAAAAAGAGCGCGGAAACCGCGCTCTTTTTGATGTTTTTGCAATTTTCGGGCAAAATCACACGCTGAGCCAGTCGTCGAGGATAAGACCCTCATTGTGCTTGGTGAGAAAGCCCACGCTCCACTCGCCGCCGAAGGCGATGAGCTTGCGGCCCTTGAAGTCCTCGAGCACGCGGGAGCCCGAGCAGAGCATCAGGTCCTTCACGTCGCACGAGCACTCGCGGATCAGGCGCAGGTGCTCGTAGGGGAGGCCGCTCATGCGCAGGTCGACGCCGTACTCGTTCTTCATGCGGTATTCGAACACGTCGAACTGCAGCGTGCCGACCACGCCGACGACCACGTCCTCAAAGCCGCTGTCGGGGATTTTGAAGATCTGGATGGCGCCCTCCTGCGCGATCTGCTCCACGCCCTTGACGAACTGCTTGCGCTTCATCGTGTCCTTGGGTGAGACGAGCATGAAGTGCTCGGGCTCGAACGTCGGGATGCCGGAGAAACGGAACTTTTTGCCGGGCGTCGTGATCGTGTCGCCAATCGAGAAGATGCCAGGGTCAAACACGCCGATGATGTCGCCCGCGTAGGCCTCGTCGACGATCTCGCGCTCGGCGGCCATCATCGTCTGCGGCTGAGAAAGGCGCATCTTGCGGCCGGACTGGACGTGGAAATACTCGGTGTCGCGCTCAAATTTGCCCGAGCAGATGCGCATGAACGCGAGGCGGTCACGGTGGGCCTTGTTCATATTGGCCTGGATCTTGAAGACGAAAGCCGAGAATTCGGGGGAGTAGACGTCCACCTCGCCCGCGTCGCTCACGCGCGGAAGCGGCGGCGTGGTCATCTCAAGGAAGGCGTTCAAAAACGGCTCAACGCCGAAGTTCGTGAGCGCGCTGCCGAAGAACACGGGGGAGAGCTTACCGTGGCGCACGGCGTCCAGGTCAAAGTCGCGGCCCGCGCCGAGCAGCTCGACCTCGTCGGCGAGCGTATCGCGGCGGGCCTGACCGATCAGGTCGACAAGCGCGGGATCGTCGAGCTCGATTTCCGTGATGCCCGCCTTTTTGGCGTGGCCCGCGTCGGTGAAGTGCAGGATGCAGCGCTTGTCGCGGTCGTACACACCGGCAAACTCCTTGCCGCAGCCGATCGGCCAGTTGACGGGATAGGTGTCGATGCCGAGCTCGCGCTCGACCTCCTCGCAGAGCTCGAGCGGGTCGCGCGTCTCGCGGTCCATCTTATTGATAAAGGTAAAGATGGGGATATTGCGCAGGGCGCAGACCTTGAAGAGCTTGCGCGTCTGCGGCTCGACGCCCTTCGCGCCGTCAATGACCATGACGGCGCTGTCCGCGGCCATCAGCGTGCGGTAGGTGTCCTCCGAGAAGTCCTGATGTCCCGGCGTGTCGAGGATGTTGATGCAGTAGCCGCCGTGTTGGAACTGCATGACCGACGACGTGACCGAAATGCCGCGCTGCTTTTCGATTTCCATCCAGTCGGATTTTGCCGCGCGCTCGCGCTTGCCCTTGACTTCACCCGCCTGCGCGATGGCTCCGCCGTAGAGCAGGAACTTTTCCGTCAGCGTGGTTTTACCGGCGTCCGGATGCGAAATGATCGCAAACGTCCGGCGGCGGGAGATCTCTTCCTGTAAAGTGGCCATGACTGCCTCCTGAAAAATACGATTTACCGGGCAAGTGTATCACAGCCCCCCGCATTTTGCAACAGAATCCTAAAATCTATGCTTGACAAAGCGAAAAATGTCTGGTATAGTACATCTTGTTCCGCGGGCGTAGCTCATCTGGTAGAGCGCCACCTTGCCAAGGTGGAGGTAGCGAGTTCGAGCCTCGTCGCCCGCTCCAAAAAATAAAGGCATGACGTAAGTCATGCCTTTATTTTTTGGCTCCAGCGGGCAGAGGGGCGAACAGGGCGCGAGCGAAGCGAGAAAACGCCCCAGTGGGGCGTTTGGTGCCCGCTGTGCGTGTCGCGGTGTGATAACACCGCGAGCGAGCCTCGTCGCCCGCTCCAAAAAAGAGGTCACAACATATGTTGTGACCTCTTTTTTGGATTCCGGCAGGAAATTAAAATGCTCGGGCGAAATGAATTCGCCCTCCGCCAAGGTTTTGCTGCGCAAAACGCTTGTACGGCGCAAAAGCGCCGATTTTTTGGATTCCGGCAGGAAATTAAAATGCTCGGGCGAAGTGAATTCGCCCTCCGCCAAGGTTTTGCTGCGCAAAACGCTTGTACGGCGCAAAAGCGTTGTTTTTTGCTTCGGTAGGCCAAATAGATACGGGACATCCGAACTGGGTGTCCTGTTTTTTATAAGAACGTTCCCTGTCAATGATTGAAAACAGGTTTTTAATTTGCTATGATACCTTCACACTTTCCATAGGGGGATAATTTGTGAAAAAAAGATTTGCTATATGCAGCACAATAGTTTTGCTGCTGCTTTTGTCAGCCTGCGGCGCACCGCAGACGTTGGACTTTTCCTACGCTCCGGAAGGAGAAGAACTTTCTTCTTTGATGGTGGAGACTTCACAAACTCACCGCGCAGAACTGGAGCACGTTCCCTCTGCGGCTGATTTTGACGATGCGATTTCGGATGACCCCGCCTCGGCAGGGCTGCTGAGCGAGAGCGAGGTGGAGAGCCTTTTACGGGGTCATGCCGCGATGGAGACGGTGTCGAAGGAACAGGCGCAGTCTGATGTTTCCCTGCTGTTCCGCACGCTGCAAAGCGCTTACGGCGCTTACGAATACTTTGGGCAGGAAAAGTTTGACGCAGCGGAGGACGCTGTGACACAATGGCTTTCCTCACAGGATGATGAGATCAAAGTTTCTGCGCTGGGAGAAAAACTGCAGGAATCTCTCGCATTCATGCTTGCGCACGACGCGCATGCCATGATTTATGAACCGGCGGCGGAAGAGATCGAAGCGCAGGTGCGATATGAATACTTCTTTGCCGACGGCTTCTATTTTTCAAAGGATGTCAACGGCAGCTATTATATGGTGAATGACGGGGAGAGGTGGACATCGAGTAGCTTCTCCGATGAACATGTCAGCGTGCAGCCGACGCTTCTGCAAGACGGACGCATTGTTTATCAGCCGACGCTTTTTGCGCTGCGGAAGGACGCCGTGCAGAGCAGTGTCACACTGAAAAATTCTTCTGGAAAAGCGAAAATCTATCGCCTTGACTGGACGGAGAGTCAGCCGCTTGATGTTGACCTCGGCACGCTGGATTACCGCCTGATACAGGAAGACGGTCTTACCTATGTTTCCCTCCGCAGCTTTGTTTCCGGCACATATGATAATATGCTTGCACGCTATGCTCGGGAAGGGGCAAAAGCACGCGGGAGCAAAGCGGTGATCTATGACCTGCGCGGCAATGTTGGCGGCTCGGACAGTTGGCCGAGAAAGTGGATACAGAGTTTCCTCGGAACGCAGAACAGTATTGAGACCTCCATGCTGTATGCGCAGAAAAACAGTGCCCTTTTTGCTGCGGAAAACAGCGAGAGTCTGCTGCCGGAAGATGAGGGAACTTGCTTTGCCCGTGAAGTCCACGGGGCCTGGTATGAAAATGATATTCCGATCATCGTGTTGGTTGACGATCATTGCGGCTCGTCCGGCGAGGGCGCGGTACAGCTTTTGAAAACGCTTGACAATGTGCTCATTGTCGGCAGCAACACGGCGGGATACCAGCTCTGCGGAAATATCAGCACCTTTACATTGCCATATACCGGCATCGGTGTGCGCTTTGGGTCAACGCTTTTCCTCTATGGGGACGGAGAAAATGTCGATCACAGGGGCTATGCTCCGGATGTCTGGTGTGATCCGCAGGATGCGCTTGCTTCAGTGCTGGCACTGCTGAAAGAACAGGGGGTCGTCAGTGCAGATGCTTGCGAAACCGTGAGAGAAAAAATAGTGAAATGATGAATTTTTCGCTCATACAGGCAGAGCGGCAGCGGGTAATAGAAGCAACTCAAATCGTATAGCACCCACACTTGGCAGGCATTCGATTCCGCAGGCTGCGCAGATCTTCAAACTGCAAACTGCCAATGTCGGGGGTCGAGGGGAACGCCCCTCGCGTTCGCTTGGGGGGGTACAAGGGGGCATTCTCTCACGCGAGAGAATGCCCCCCTCTTCTGCGCGGCCACAGGGGGAGAACCTCAGCGTCCCCCTTGCGCAGCAAGCCCCTTTCATGCTATGATATTTTCACAGAAAAAGAGAAAGTGAGGAGATCATCATGACTCTCGATGAAGCGATCAAGTCCCTGATGGCTTTGCAGGCCAAGCTCGCGGCCTACGGCCATGCCATGGGCCTGCTCTTTTACGACGGCGCGACCACCGCGCCCAAGGGCACGGCGGCGAACCGCGGCCAGACCATGAGTATTTTGAGCGAGGAGCACTACAAGCTTACGACTGGCGGGGAGACCGTCGCACTGCTCGAATTCCTCGACGCGCACAAGTCCGAGCTCAACGAAAAGCAGCAGCGCATGGTGTTTTTGCTCATCAAGGACATCCGCAATATGCAGAAGATCCCGATGGACGAGTACGTCGCCTACCAGCAGCTGCTTGTCGAGGCCGACGACGTCTGGCACCGCGCGAAGGAGACGAGCGACTTTGCTCTCTTCGAGCCCGTGCTTGAGAAAATTTTCGAGACCAACATCCGCTTCGCACACTATTGCGCGTCGGAAAAGGACCCCTACGACTACTGGCTCAGCGAGTATGAGGATGGGCTGACGATGGCGCAGTGCGACGAATTCTTTGCGACGCTGCGCGAGCACATCGTGCCGCTCCTGAAAAAAATCAAAGAAAAGCCGCAGGTCGACGATGCGATGCTGCACGGCCATTTTTCCGAGGAGAAGCAGGCGCAGCTTTCCGACTACCTGATGCGCACGATGGGCCTCGATTTGGACCATGTCGGCCTGTCCACGACCGAGCATCCGTTTACGACGTCGCTCGGTTCGCACTTTGACGAGCGCATCACGACGCACTATTTGGAGGAGAATTTTGCCTCCTCGATGTTCTCCGTTATCCACGAGGGCGGCCACGCGCTCTATGACACCGGCAGCGCGGATGATCTCGCCTATACGGTGCTCGACGGCGGTGTCTCCATGGGCATCCACGAGAGCCAGAGCCGCTTCTATGAAAATCTGCTCGGCCGCTCGCGCGCCTTCACGGGCTTCGTGTTCCCGAAGCTCTGCGAGTTGTTCCCGAGCTGAGCGGCCACACGGCGGAGGAATTCTACCGCGCCATCAATAAGGCGGAGCCGTCCCTCATCCGCACCGAGGCCGACGAGGTCACCTACAGCCTGCACGTCATGGTGCGCTACGAGCTCGAAAAGCGCGTGATGCACGGCGAGCTCAAGGTACACGACCTGCCGGGCGAGTGGAACCGCCTTTACAAGGAATACCTCGGCGTCGACGTGCCGGACGACAAACACGGCGTGCTACAGGACAGCCATTGGTCGGGCGGCAGCATCGGCTACTTCCCGTCCTACGCGCTCGGCAGCGCCTACGGCGCACAGCTGCTTCGCAAGATGAAAGAGACGGTCGATGTGGACGAGTGCCTCAAGACCGGCAATTTTGCGCCCATCAATGCGTGGAACCGCGAGCACATCTGGCAGTACGGCTGCCTCAAAAAGCCCGGCGCGCTCTTGGAGCAGGCGCTTGGCGAAAAGTTCGACCCGACGGTCTACACGCAGTACCTTGAGGAAAAGTACGGCGAAATTTACGGTTTGTAAGAGCGGAATAGCATCAAAAAGGCGGTATCCGACCGGATATCGCCTTTTTGTGCGTGAAACGTGGAAAGTCCATTGCATTGTAACCGCATTTCCGATACAATGGGCGGAGAGAGAAGCGGGTAACGAGCGGAGGAGAGACCGCACGCCCGCAATGAGAGATGGGAGAGCAAAAATGAATACTGCGCTGTATGAGACCTACGTTCAGATTTTGCATGAGGAGCTTGTACCCGCGATGGGCTGCACTGAGCCCATCGCCGTCGCCTACGCGGGTGCGCTTGCGCGCCAAACGCTCGGGGCACTTCCCGAGCGCATCGAGCTGACCGTGAGCGGCAATATCATCAAAAACGTCAAGAGCGTCATCGTGCCGCACACCGGCGGGCGAAAGGGCCTTCCCGTCGCGGTCGCGGCGGGTGTACGCGTCGGCGACGCCGACGCGCAGTTAGAGGTGCTGGCGAATGTGACGGAGGACCAGCTGCCGCTGCTGGACGAGTACCTTTCCGCGGCGGAGATCACGGTGAGCAAATCGCCGCTGCGCTGCCCATTCGACATTCAGGTGCGTGTTTTCGCAGGCGGGGACACGGCCTTCGTCCAGATCGTCGGCAGCCACACAAACGTCGTGCGCATCGAGAAAAACGGCGAAGTGCTGCTCAACAAGCCCTTTTCCGAGGAGGCGGCCCAGCCGCCCGAGAGCCGCAGGAGCCTGACGGTCAAGGACATCATCGTCTTTGCCGACGAAGTCGACTTAAACGATGTCCGCGCGCCCATCGCGCGCCAGATCGAATATAACACGGCCATCGCTGAGGCAGGATTGACAGGGCAGTACGGCGCGGCCATCGGAAAAATCCTGCTCGATTCCTATGGCGACAGCGTGCAGAACCGCGCCAAGGCCTGGGCTGCCGCGGGCTCGGACGCGCGCATGAACGGCTGCGAAAAGCCTGTCGTCATCAACTCTGGCAGCGGCAATCAGGGCATGACGGCTTCGCTGCCCGTCATTGTCTACGCGCGCGAGCTGAAAGCGAGCGAGGAGCAGCTCTACCGCGCGCTCGTCGTGTCGAATCTTGTCACCATCCATCTGAAAACGGGCATCGGCAGCCTTTCCGCCTACTGCGGTGCGACCAGCGCGGGCGCAGGGGCCGGGGCGGGTGTGTGCTACCTTTACGGTGGGCGCTACGATGAGATCGCCCACACGGTCGTCAATGCGCTCGCCATCAACTCCGGCATGCTCTGCGACGGGGCGAAGGCGAGCTGCGCGGCGAAGATCGCCTCGGCGGTCGAGGCGGGGCTGCTCGGCATGCAGATGTACCGGCACGACAGCCAGTTCTACGGCGGCGACGGCATCGTCGTCAAGGGCGTGGAGAACACCATCCGCGCCGTCAGCAGCATCGCGCGCGACGGCATGCGCGAGACCGACAACGAGATCATCCGCCTGATGATCGGGGAGGAAACTGTCAAATGAAGATGCTTGTCACAGGCTTCACGCCGTTCGGCGGGGAGCAGATCAACCCCTCGTGGGAGGCGGCACGCCGGCTTCCCAACCGCATCGGGGGAGCAGAGCTCATCAAGCATGAAATTCCGACGGAGTTTGACGCCTCCGGTGCTGCGCTGCACAAACTTTTGACGGAGCTGCGTCCCGACGCGGTGCTCTGCGTCGGCCAGTACGGCGGCGCAAATTGCATACGCGTCGAGCGCGTGGCCATCAACCTGCGCGACGCGCGTATCGCCGACAACGCGGGTAAGCAGCCGACGGACGAGCCGGTCGTGGCCGGAGGTCCGGACGCCTATTTTGCGACGATCCCGACGCGAGAGATCGTCGACGCCCTGCGTGAGCGGGGGATTCCCGCTCAACTCTCGTACTCCGCGGGCACGTTCGTGTGCAACAATCTCCTTTACTGCGCCCTGCACGAGAGCGCGCAGAGCTATCCCGCCCTGCGCTGCGGCTTTGTCCACGTCCCCTACCTGCCCGAGCAGGCAAAGGACGGCAATGCGCCGAGCATGGGTCTTGCGCTGATGACCAAAGCACTGGAGATCGCAGCGGAAGTGATCGTCGAAGCATAGAATTCAAAAGAAAAAGAACCGTCTGACTCCACGGTAGTTCAGATGGCTCTTTTGCATAGTTCATTCGATGTGGGAGCCTGTAACCGTACTTCGACCCCCAGAAAGTTTTCTCGCCCCACCGATGCCTTAATCAATTGTCCCCCAAACCTTGAACACGGGGCGGCATAACAAATAACCATCAAAATAACCGATGCTCGCACCGAACCCTAAACACTTACGGAGATCGTAACTCTGTTATCAAAATAGTCTGGCATTCGTATGGAAACGACGGAGAATCTCATTCACCAAATTCGAAGGTCTCCCGCCCGTTCACCGCGTCGAGCGCGAGCTGCGCGCGGGAGAGCTCGTCGGCGGTCTTTTCATAGTCCGCCTCCACAGCGGCAATGTCGTAGTTTGCGTAGCGGTAGTCGATGATGTTCGACGGCCGGCCGTACTGCTCCTCAACGCGCTCCTTGGGAAGGCGGCTCTTCATCTCGAGCAACTTATTCTTGAGTCTCGTGAGCTGCGGGATATAGACCAGCATCTCGTCGATGGTCATGTCAAAGCCATCGACAAAATGCGTCGTGTTGAAGCAGTTGATCGCGTGCTTAAGACGGCGGATCTTTTCTTCGAGCGCTGCAAGGCGCGCCTGCGTCTCGGCGTAATCATAGACCGGGCGCACGGACGCTACGTCCTCGCCCATCGCGGCGCGGAAGTCACGGCTGCGCGTTTCCTTGTCGAGCAGCGCGGTATATTCGTCGTTGAGCTTCTTCAAGAGCTTATTTGCCTCGGCGGAAGTGTAATTCATATTGTTCTGACCTTCTTTCTTATGCTTCAAAAATGACAGGGAATGGCAGCGTGGATCGGACTTGCGGTGGGAGATCAGAAACCGGACAATGCTCAAGCATATCCTCTGGCATAAAGGCCGATTCTTGCAGTAGAAAGCTGATCTCTGCTTAAAAACCGGAGAGGGATTCACCGCCCCTCCTAAAAACATTGACCTCAGGCTGTACGCTGCTGCAAAGGGCTGATTTTCTAAGAACATGATAAGGCAAGCGGGCGGAAAATGTCAAGATGCGGAGAGTTTCCCGGCAGGATAGAAAATTGGCAAGAACGAAGAGTTTATGATAATTGGCGTATGACAAAAAAGAGCTACCTGACTTCATTTGAAATCAGATAGCTCTTTTCTTGTGAATAATGAAATTCTGTTGCCAAATCGTTGCCGCAAGGGGCATCAAGACTTAAAAAGTCCAGTGTTTACGGACTTTTTTGAACCTATGAAATCATTCCCACTCCACCGTTGCGGGGGGCTTGCTGGTGATGTCGTAGACAATTCTGTTGATGCCCTTGACCTCGTTGACGATGCGGCCGCTGATCTTGTCGAGCAGCTCGTAGGGGATGCGGGCCCAGTCGGCGGTCATGAAGTCCTCGGTCGTCACAGCGCGCAGCGCAAGCACGCGGTCGTAGCTGCGGCCATCGCCCATGACGCCGACGGTGCGCGTGTCGGTCAGGACGGCGAAGTACTGGTTCATCTTCTTGTTTTCGCCGGCCTTTTCCAGCTCCTCGCGGTAGATCGCGTCGGCAAGGCGCAGCGTGTCGGCCTTTTCCTTCGTGATCTCGCCCATGATGCGGATGGCAAGGCCCGGGCCGGGGAACGGCTGGCGGGAGACGAGGTATTCGGGAAGCCCCAGCTCGCGGCCAAGTTGACGCACTTCGTCCTTAAAGAGCAGGCGCAGCGGCTCGATGATCTCCTTGAAGTCGACATAGTCGGGAAGACCGCCGACGTTGTGGTGGCTCTTGATGACTGCGGCATTGCCAAGGCCGGATTCGATGACGTCGGGGTAGATCGTGCCCTGAGCGAGAAAGTCGACCGCGCCGATCTTCTTCGACTCTTCCTCGAATACGCGGATGAACTCTTCGCCGATGATCTTGCGCTTGCGCTCGGGATCGGAGATGCCAGCGAGCTTCGAGAGGAAGCGGCCCTCGGCGTTCACGCGGACAAAGTTGATGTCCCACTTCTTGAACGCCGCCTCGACCTCGTCGCCCTCGTTGAGGCGCATGAGGCCGTGGTCGACAAAAACGCAGGTGAGCTGGGGGCCGACGGCCTCGGCCAGCAGCGCCGCCACGACGGACGAGTCCACGCCGCCGGAGAGCGCCAGCAGCACGCGGCCGGAGCCGACCTTTTCGCGCACGGCGGCGATGGCGGTATTTTTATAGTCACCCATGGTCCAGTCGCCCGTCGCGCCGCAGACCTCGTAGAGGAAGTTGCGGATCATCGCGGTGCCGAACTCCGTGTGGTTGACCTCGGGATGGTACTGCACGCCGTAGAACCCGCGCGTTTCGTCGCAGATGGCGACGTTCGGGCAGGCGTCGGAGTGCGCGACGAGAGAGAAGCCCTCGGGGACCTTTTCCATGTAGTCGCCGTGACTCATCCACGTCACGCTCTTTTCGGGAAGACCCTTGAAGAGCTTGCAGTTCGTGTCAAAAAACGTCTCGGTCTTGCCGTATTCGCGCGCGGTGGCGTCGTTTGCGGCGACGACCTTGCCGCCGAGGTGGTGCGCGATGAGCTGGCAGCCGTAGCAGATGCCGAGCACGGGCACGCCCGCGTCAAAGAGCGCGGGATCGACGTGCGGCGCGTCCTCGAGATACACGCTGTTCGGGCCGCCGGTGAAGATGAAGCCGATGGGATTCATCGCGAGAAGGTCTGCAAGCGGCGTCGTGTAGGGCTTGACCTCGCAGTAAACGCCGCATTCGCGCACGCGGCGCGCGATGAGCTGGTTGTACTGGCCGCCAAAGTCCAGTACGATGATGGTCTGATGGTTCATATTGAAATTCTCCTGCCGTATCCAATAATATGGTAAAAGCATCATATCATAGCTTTTCCCATTTTTCCAGCGGTATTGTAAAAATAAAAAGGTCGCGCGGTCAATGGACCGCGCGATCGAGGGAGGCCGCGACAAAGCCGCGGAACAGGGGATGCGGCTTGTTGGGGCGGCTCTTGAATTCGGGGTGGAACTGCGCGCCGACGAACCAGAGGTGGCTCTTCGACTCGACGATCTCGACGAGCGTGCCGTCGGGGGAGAGACCGGCGAGGCGCATGCCGGCGTCCGTGAAGTCGTCGCGGAAGTCGTTGTTGAACTCGTAGCGGTGGCGGTGGCGCTCCCAGATCTCGGGCGCGTCGTAGAGCGCGCGGGAGAGCGAGCCCTCTTCGAGCACGCAGGGGTACTTGCCGAGGCGCATCGTGCCGCCCTTGGCCGTCACGCCGACCTGCTCGGGCATGAGCGCGATGACGGGATGCGCCGTCGTGGAGGAGAACTCCGCGCTCGTCGCGTCGTCCCATGAGAGCACATGGCGCGCAAATTCGATGACTGCGATCTGCATGCCGAGGCAGATGCCGAGGTACGGGATGCCGCGCTCGCGCGCGTACTGCGCGGCTAAGATCATGCCCTCGATGCCGCGGTCGCCAAAGCCGCCGGGGACTAAGATGCCGCTACACCCGCAGAGCTTCTGCGCGATGTTGTCGCTCGTCAGCGTTTCGGAGTCGACCCATTGAATTTCGACGCTCGCGTCGCAGGCCGTGCCCGCGTGGAAGAGCGACTCAACGACGCTCAAATAGGCGTCGTGCAGGCCGACGTATTTGCCGACGAGCGCGATGCACACATGACGGTGCACGCCGTGGATCTTGTTGACCAGCGCGCGCCACTCGGTCATGTCAGGTTCACCGCAGTCAAGGTGCAGCTTGCGGCACACCACGCGGCAAAGGCCCTCGTGCTCAAGCAGCAACGGCACCTCGTAGAGCGTGGACGCCGTTGCGTTCTGGATGACGCAGTCGGGCTCCACGTTGCAGAAGAGCGCAATCTTGCGGCGGATGTCGTCTGTGATGGGCTCATCCGTGCGCACGACGAGGACGTCCGGCTGGATGCCCTCGCTCAGGAGTTCCTTGACCGAGTGCTGCGTGGGCTTGCTTTTGAGCTCGCCACTGCCGGGAATGGTCACGATGAGCGGCACGTGGATGAAGAGCACATTTTCGCGCCCGCGCTCGGCCGCGACTTGACGGATGGCCTCCAAAAACGGCTGGCTCTCGATATCGCCGACCGTGCCGCCGATCTCGGAGATGGCAACGTCGGTCTCGCCGTCGTCCATGTCGTAAATGCGGCGCTTGATCTCATCGGTCACATGCGGGATGATCTGCACCGTGCCGCCAAGATAACCGCCCTGACGCTCGCGGTTGAGAACGCTCCAGAAGATTTTGCCCGAGGACACGGAGGACTTCTCGTCCAGCGCCTCGTCGACAAAGCGCTCGTAGTGGCCGAGGTCCAGGTCGGTCTCCGCGCCGTCGTCCGTGACGAAGACCTCGCCGTGCTGATACGGGCTCATCGTGCCGGGGTCGACGTTGAGATACGGGTCGAACTTCTGGTTTTTGACTTTCAGCCCGCACTGTTTTAAGAGACGCCCGAGCGACGCCGCGCAGATGCCCTTGCCCAGCCCCGACACCACGCCGCCGGTGACAAAGATGTACTTCATAAATTTTCTTCCTCCCCTGTCAAAGAAAAATGAAACTGCTGCGATAAAGCAAAACTCCACTTCAAAAAGGACGCTCTCTCGAGCGTCCTTTTTGACTTTTACACGGAGAAGAGCAGCTCGCAGAACGTCGGATACGGCCAATACTTGGACGCGGTCAGCACTTCCAGCTTGTCGACGGTCTTACGCACATCGATCGTGCGCTTTTCGACCTCGTCGTGGTAGTAGCGCAGGAGCTTTTCGGGCTCGGCGTCGTCGGAGACGGTCTCAAGCGCTGTCTTGAGGCCGATGGTCTCTTCGAGCAGCTGCTCGTTGAGCGAGCCGATGGCGTTGGCGAGCGAGGATTCGACGTGGCAGGTCAGCTCCGGCGCGGCGGCGCGCTTGGCGGCGATGGTGTTGCACAGCGCGGCTTCGTATTCGGAAGCGGCGTTGAGAATGCCGTGCTGGACCATGTCAACAAGCGTCGCGGCCTCGATGCGGATGACCTTGCAGTACTTCTCGATATGAACTTCGTGGCGGGAGAAAATTTCTTCCTTGCTGTAAACGCCCTGGCGCGTCAGCAGCTCAATGTTCTTGGGCAGGATGTAGGTCGGCAGCGCCTCGGCGGTGTTGTGCAGGTTGGCAAGGCCGCGCTTTTCAGCCTCCTTGATCCAGGCCTCTTCATAGCCGTTGCCGTTGAAGATGATGCGGCGGTGGGCGGAGAACGTGTCGCGGATCAGCTTGTGGAGCGCGGCGGTGAAGTCCGGCGCGTCCTTGAGCTGCGCGTAGAATTCGTCGAGCTCTTCGGCCATGATGGTGTTGAGGATTGTGACAGGGCCCGCGATGGACTGCGAGGAGCCAGGCATGCGGAACTCAAACTTATTGCCGGTGAAGGCGACGGGCGAGGTTCGGTTGCGGTCGGTCGTATCCTGCGGGATGGCGGGGAGCACGTCCACGCCGATGCGCAGGGACTTGTGCTCGGGCGCGGTGTAGTCGTTTTCACCGACGATGGCGTCGATGATACCCTCAAGCTCGGTGCCGAGGAAGACGGAGATGACAGCAGGGGGCGCTTCCTGCGCGCCGAGACGGTGATCGTTGCCCGCGAAGGCGACGGAGCAGCGCAGAAGCTCCTGATACTCATCCACGCCCTTGATGAACGCGGCGAGCACCAGCAGGAACACGGCGTTCTGGCTCGGCGTCTTGCCGGGGGAGAAGAGGTTTTTGCCAGTGTCGGTCGAGAGCGACCAGTTAACGTGCTTGCCCGAGCCGTTGACGCCCGCGAAGGGCTTTTCGTGCAGCAGGCACACAAGGTTGTGGCGCTCGGCGACCTTTTTCATCGTCTCCATGACGAGCTGGTTCTGGTCGCTCGCGGTGTTGGCGTCGGTGTAGATGGGGGCCATCTCGTGCTGGCCGGGGGCGACCTCGTTGTGCTTGGTCTTGGAGAGCACGCCGAGCTTCCACAGCTCTTCATCGAGCTCTTTCATGTAGGCGGCCACGCGGGGACGGAACGCGCCGAAGTAGTGGTCGTCCAACTCCTGACCTTTCGGGGGCTTTGCGCCGAACAGGGTGCGGCCGCACAGGCGCAGGTCCATGCGCTTTAAGTACAGCTCGCGGTCGATGAGGAAATACTCCTGCTCCGCGCCGATCTGCGGCGTGACCTTTTCCGCGTCGTCGCCAAATAACTTGAGCACGCGCACCGCCGCGCGGTCGACCGCGGCCATGGAGCGCAGCAGCGGCGTCTTTTTGTCGAGCGCCTGACCGCTGTAAGAGCAGAACACCGTCGGGATGCAAAGGCTGCCATCTTTGATGAAGGCAAACGCCGTGGGGTCCCAAGCGCTGTAGCCGCGGGCTTCAAACGTGGCGCGCAGGCCGCCGTTGGGGAAGGAGGACGCGTCGGGCTCGCCACGCACCAGCTCCTTGCCGGAAAAGTCCATCATCACGCGGCCGCCGCCGGCGTTGTTGATAAAGCTGTCGTGCTTTTCCGCCGTCACGCCGCTCAAGGGCTGGAACCAGTGCGTGAAATGCGTTGCGCCATGCTCCAGCGCCCAGGTCTTCATCGCGTCGGCGATCTCATTTGCCGCGGAAAGGGGAAGAGGCTGCCCGCTCTTTAAGCAGCCGCGCCAAACGTCCATGGCGCTCTGCGGCACATACTGCTCCATTGTGCGTTCATTGAACACCAGAGAGCCAAAAAGCTCGGGAATGCGAGTCGCTTCACTCATGATCCAGACCTCCTGTTTCGAAATAAAAAATTTGATAAGTAATGATACTTCATCGGGGCAAGCAGCGTCAATACTTTGTTTTTCCAACTTTCCCCTCACTTTAGTGGGACGGGATGTGCGGTGTGAACGAAATTATGAAAGTGCGGCAACTTTTTCTTGCATGAAGAAAACGGCTGTGCTATATTTAGCCTGAACCCTCCCTTGCCGGAGACGGCAGGGAGGGCATTATGCTTATGTGCTGCGTTGTGAAAAAATTTTGCGGACAAAAAAGAAAACGGGACGTGAACGCCTGTCACGGCGTTTGCGTCCCGTTTTGCATCACTTGATCGTGGCGCTGTCGTTCAGCACGCTCGTGCTGTAAAGAAACAGCACGTCCTGCGCGGTAAAGTCGATGAATTTTCCGAGCATTGAGGGGGAGAGGTAGCGGATGTCGGCAAGCGTAATCTCGCTGTACCCCTCCGCAAGCAGCGGAAGCAAACTCGCGGCAAACGAATCGCGGAAGACAAGGAGCTTTCGCTCCACCTGCGCGTTCGGGTTCTCAATGCGCAGCAGCGACTTGGGTCCCGAGAGGAAAATTTCATACGGGTCGCTGCCGTCTGCCTTTTCGAGCGTGTAGACAGGGAGATAGGCGCCGCTTTCATAGTCGTACACGCGACAGCTACCAATGATATCGTTTGTGAGGTAGGCGAGCCTGTCGGGCTCCATTGGCAGTGCCGACTGCCCGCGATACACACCGTAAAACGGCGTATCGAGCGTGACCTCGGTAAAGTCCACGGTGAGTGAGACGCCCATCGCATCTGCCAGCGCCTTGGCCGTGGGGGCAAGCATTTCCTGCCGCCAGTGGAGATCGGTGCGGTAATAGGATGAGAGCGACAGCGTGCCCGTCAGGTCGATATAGTCCGCAAAATCGACCTTTTGGCGCATGAGCGCAAAAAACTTCTCGTAATCCATCGCGGGATAGCCGTTTTCGGCGGCCAAAAAGTAATTCTTGTCGGGGATGACGGAGAGGTAGACGTTTACGCCCGTATCTTTGAGATACGTTTCGTACACGTAGCGGAAGCGGTCGACCGCGTGGTCGAGCGAATCCTCGTGGATCGTGTCGTCGAGCTTCGCGGCGTAGCCGTCCGCGACGTAGATGCCGTTGTTGTCTTTCTCGCCAAATAAATCGCGGACGGACAGGGCCTTGAGCGTGCGGAGCTCGTCGCGCAGCGGGAACTGGTCGAGCGTGTAGCTTTCAAAATTCGACTGGAAGCGTCCGGAGAGTACTTCTTCCACGTTCAGCGTTGGGAACTGCTTGAGCGGGCGGCGCTCGCTTTCCGACACGGCGTCGTCGCTCTTGCAAATGCTCCACAGCGCGAACATAAGCACGAACGCTGCCGCGATGCCGAGGGTGAGGGCGTCTTTGATTTTTCGATTCATGCGATGCCCTCCTTAAAAGCGGAAGTAGAGGAACGGGTTGAACGACCCGTCCACTAAAAATGCCGTGCCGAGCAGCAGGGGAATGAGCACGCAGAGCGGCTCAAGCACGTCGAGTGCTGTCGCTGCGGCCTTGGATTTGCGCAGCTTTGCGACGATCATCTTCGGCAGCGGTGTTGCGCAGAGGATACCGAGCACGAGCAGCGGGCCGTAGCTTTTAAGGTAGTAGACCGCCTGCGCACTTGATAGCGGCAATCTGCCCGCTCCGAGCATCGCGCCGATGCGCGAAAACGCTTGGGCGGCGGTGTCCGCATCGAAGAGCACAAAACCGAGCGTGACGAAAAAGAGCGTGTACACATGGCCGAGCACGCGGTGCTTTTCGAGCACCGGCAGCAGCGCCAGCTTTTCAAGAAGCAGCAGGACCGCGAACCACAGTCCCCACAGCACGAACGTCCACGCCGCCCCGTGCCACAGGCCCGTTGCAAGCCAGACAATCAGAATGTTCAACAGCTGACGCGCCTTACCCTTCCGGCTGCCGCCGAGAGGGATATAGAGGTAGTCGCGGAACCACGAGCCAAGCGACATGTGCCACCTGCGCCAGAACTCCGTGATGCTCGCTGAAATATAGGGGTAGTTGAAGTTTTCAGGGAAGTGGAAGCCCAGCATCCGCCCGAGGCCGATGGCCATATCGCTGTAGCCCGAAAAGTCGAAATAGACTTGGAGCAGAAACGCGAGCGCGTAGAGCCATACGAAGAGGACGCTCGCGTCCTGCGTCGACTTGTAGGCGCTCGCGAGCGCGCCGAACTGGTTGGCGAGTAGAATTTTCTTGGCAAAGCCGACCGTAAAGCGGCGCACGCCCTCCGCCGCGGCGGAGACGCTGTGCGTGCGGCTTTTGAGCTCTGCGGCGACGTCGGAATAGCGCACGATCGGCCCCGCGATGAGTTGGGGGAAGAGCGAAACATAGGCGGCGAGGTCGATGAAATTCCTCTGCGCCGCCGTTTCGCCGCGGTAGACGTCGATGACGTAGCTCAATACCTGAAAGGTGTAGAAGCTGATGCCGATGGGCAGGCTCAGCTTCAAAAGCGGTAGGGAGAGCCCCGTGACGGCGTTGACGCTGGAGAGAAAAAAGTCCGCGTACTTAAAATAGCCGAGAAGCCCAAGGCTCACAAGGATCGAGAGCGTCAGAAAGACCTTCGACGCCTTTTGCCCGCGGTGCTTTTCAATCAGCAGGCCGAAACCATAGCCCTGCACGATGGAGACGAGCATAAGCAGCATATATTTCGGCTCGCCCCAGGCATAGAAAAAGAGACTTGCGAGCAGCAGCACCGCGTTTTTCAGCTGCCGCGGCGCTGCAAAGTAGATCAGCAGCGCCGCAGGCAGAAAGTAAAAGAGAAAGGGAACGCTGGAAAAGAGCATAAACTTCTCCGCCTTTCAGAAGATCAAATCAGGCGATGGCCTCGTCGCAGACGACGGCAGCATCGGCAAAGGCCTCGGTGACTTTTTCGCTGAACTGGTCGACGAGGTCCTCCGCGCCGTAGCAGGAGATGACATAGTCGCCGAGCGTCAGGATGACAAGCTTGTCGGGGAAGCCGCACATCCACTGGCGGTTCATGATGTTGTCCTTGAGGTCGGAGACGACACTGTCAACGTCGGAAGAGCTCGCAACATGGAACGCGCCCGCGGTGAAGGTGTTGGCGTTCATCATGTGGGTGAGGGACGCGGCGTCGGAGAGCTTGCCTGCGTCCGCGGCGGGGAAGGAGAGAGAGTAGTCAAGTGCGTCGCCGTCTTCGACGGAGAAGTTACCGGGCGCGTCCTCGGTCATATTCGCCTCATCAAAGTCGCCGCCGGCAGCAGGGAACTTGTCGTCGTCGCTGTAGTTGGCCCATACGGCGTTCAGCAGCTCGAGAGCGCTCGCGGGCTGGCTGTTATTGCCGCTATTGTCATCCGTCTTGCTGCCGCAGGCGGCGAGGGAGAGAGTCATCGCTGCGGCCAGCAGCAGGGTGAGAAACTTTTTCATGGGAATTTACCTCCAAAATGTTGTGTGTTGTCAATAGTAATGTGGAATGGGATGCTTACGCCCGCGCGGCGGCCCAATAGCCGTTGGCCTCGTCGTAGCGCAGCGTGACGGCGGGCGCGCCGTCGAGAGAGAGCGTGTAAACCGTACCCGTGTCCGGCTCTTCGATGGTCCAGCAAAGCTGCACCTTGCCGGAGACGGTGTAGGAGGTGAACTCCTCCTGCAGCGAGTAAAGAGGCTGGGTCAGCACGCCATCCGACACCGTAACGGTCACGGCCTCGCCCGATTTGCTCTCGATGGTGAGCATCGGACTGAGCGGGCCGCTCAGACTGCCGCGCGCGTCGAGCGCCATCGCTGCGGGCTGACTGATGGGAATGGGGATTGAGGAGAGCGCTGCGCCTTCGACCTTGATCTCAGCCGGTAAGGTGTCGCGCGTCATCGCCAGGGCGGCGGCCAGCACGAGCACAAGGCACGCCGCAGCGGCAAGAAAACGCGGGAGGGCGTACCGTTTGCGCGGCTTGTAGGCGTAGGCGTCCGCGATGAGCTCATCGTCGAGCTCGCCTATGGCGCGGGTCAGAACTTCATGCTTCACAGTATCCCTCCTTGATGAGATGCTCCTTGAGCTTTCTGCGCGTGCGCAGGAGCGTGGTTTTGATGCGGCTCTCGCCGCAGTGAAAGCGCGCGGCCAGCGCTTCGACCGGTTCGCAGTAGAAGTAGCGCAGGATGAACATGCTGCGCACCTCTTCGCTCTGCGTGCGCAGAAACGCGCTGATGCTGCGGCCGAGCTCTGCTGCCGTGGCCTCGTCGTCGGGCGAGGACAGGGCGGGTGCGCAGTCGTCCAGCTCGTCGAGCGAGAGCGCGAAGGCGTCGCCCTGCCGCTTCTGCGCCGACCTCGCCTTATAGCGGTTCAGCGCCAGATTGCGCGCGATCTTGCCGAGAAAGGCAGACAGGATCGCGGGCCTTTGCGGCGGCATTGCCTGCCAGGCGTGTAAGTACGTGTCGTTGACGTTTTCCTCGCTGTCGGCGCGGTCGGATAAAATGTTTTGCGAAATTTTCATGCAATAGCTTTCGTATTTGGCGGCGGTGGCTTCGATGGCGTGCTCGTCCCGCTGCCAGTAGAGGTCGACGATCTCATGGTCGTCCATAGGTTCGCTCCTTTCTGTTGTCTGCCATCATGGGGAAAAGACAACTTTTTTGCCGTTTGCGTTACACAAAAGAGAAAATATTTTTGAAAGTATACCACATTCGCCCGTTTCGTAAAAGGGCGGCATGCTATTTTTGACAAAACGGGAACTTTTTTCCATCCGCGCCGTCTAATATAACAAATCCCGAAACGGAGGTACATCCGACATGAAACGATTCTTAACGCTGCTGCTCGCCGCGGCGATGGTCCTGTCCTTCGCCGCCTGCGGAGACAACGGAACGACGATCCGAAATGAAAATGAGAAGGACAATGTGAAAAAAGACCCCATTGCCGCGCAGTATTTGCAGGACCTCGCCGTGAAGACGGCGGACTATCCCGTGCTGCCCGCCATGCCGAACGAGAGTGAGCTTGACGAGGCATTCAGCACCATCGACTATGACAAGATGGGCGCGGACGCCTATGAAAAGGCGCAGGAGAAGATCTGGGAGGACTGGGACGCGCGCAGCAATGCCTATTACGATGCGCTCAAGGCGCTGCGCAGCAAGGGCACGAGCTACCCCGCGGCATTCCTGCACTTCACACAGGAGACGGGCGCGCTGCTTTCGGCGGAGGAGAACACCGTTCTCTCGCCCGCAAACCTGTATCTCGCCTTTGCGATGCTCAGCGAGACGACGGACGGCGACAGCCGCGCACAGCTCTTGTCGCTTTTAGGCCTTGAAAATACCGATGCGCCGCGCGCTGCGGGCAACTATGTCTGGCGCAATCTCTACGGCGAGACCTCAACGGGAAAGACGCTGCTCGGCAGCTCTGTGTGGCTGAATGAGAACGTCCCTTACAACGAAGAAACGCTGCAGGTGCTCGCCGAGCAGTACCTTGCTTCGACGTTCTCCGCCCCGATGGGAGATGAGAAGACGGACAAGGCCATCGGCGAATGGATCAATGAGAACACGGGCAATCTCTTGCAGGACGCGGCGGGCGAGATCCAGACGAAGCCCGAGACCGTGATGCTCCTTTTGACGACGCTCTATTTTAAGGACCAGTGGCGCGACGAATTCTGGAAGGATGCGACGAAGAAGGACACGTTCGCCGCGGCAGACGGCGAGAAGCAGACCGCCCAGTTCATGCACCGCACGGACGACCGCGCCGCGTACTATCGCGGCGAGAACTACACCGTGGCGGAGCTCGGCTTCCGCGGCGGGCAGTCGATGCGCTTTTTGCTGCCGGATGAGGGGACGACGCTCGAGAGCCTGCTTGCCAATGGTGAGGTCGTGGGCGGACTGATGGCCTACAACATGGACGCCGCGCTGCCGAGTGCGGAGATCCACTGGAGCGTGCCGAAGTTCGACGTGGATTCCAACCTGGAGCTGACCGACGCGCTCAAGGCGATGGGTGTCACGGATGTGTTCGACTTCAATAAGGCGGACTTCTCGCCCCTTGTCGACTTTGACCGCTTTGACAAGGCGGTCGCCGTGACGCAGGTGCAGCACGCCGCGTGCGTCAAGGTGGACGAAAAGGGCTGCGAGGCCGCCGCGTTTACCGCCGTCAGGGCGGACGCCCAATCCGCCGCGCCCGAAGAACTTCCAGTGGTGGAGATGAATCTGAACCGGCCGTTTGCCTTTATGATCACCGGCGTGGACGGTCTGCCGCTCTTCCTCGGCACGGTGAACAGCCTATAAGAGCAAAGCTGGTGCGCCGGCAGTAAAAAACGAGTGATGCAAAAATGAAAAGGAGAGAAACGATGAAGAGATTATTTGCCTTTTTGCTCGCCTGCGTGTGCGCACTGGCGCTGTTTGGCTGCGCGGGAGCGAATGATGACAAATCGGACGGTGGACCTGAGGATGATACGACGCCGCTGACGGAGACGCAGATCGAAGAATTTAAGGAGTTGTTTGCCTCCACTGCCGATGTGACGGATGAGACAACGGGAGAGTACCGCTATACGACCCCGACGCCGGTGAGCTGCTTTTTCACCTCGCATTACGACGATCCGCGCGATATCGACCTTGCAGAATTTTTGCGGTACTGTCCGCTCAGCACCACGTTGGGAGACGCGGACGTGGAGGAATTCCACGCTGTACTCGACACGCTGGGAATAGAGGATGCGGAGAGGTTCAAGGTGCCGGATGACTGGGCGGTCCCCGTGCGGCGCATTCCCAAGAGTGACGTTTCCGCGCTTTTGATGCAGTGGGCGGATATCACAGTGGACGATCTGCACGATCAGGAGGACGCGATATACCTTGCGCAGTATGACGCATTCTATGAGTTTACGAGCGACTTCGGCCCCGGATATTTTATTCCGGTGGGCGGTGAGCAGTACGGCGACAGCATCCGGCTGTGGAGCGCGCCGCGCGGCGAGAACGGCGAAGGAACGCACGATGAGTTGACGCTGGAAGTGCGCCCAGACGGGAGCTATCGCATTGAAGCGTTCCGTGAAGTCTGAAGCAAAAGGGGGCCTTCTCTCACGTGAGAGAAGGCCCCCTTTTTGAATCCCCCAAGAGAACGGCAGGGGCGTTTCGATCTCACCCCTGCACCCCTAACGACCAAAAGGGAGGGGCCCCGCCCCTCCTTTTTGGATTATTCTCCCCGCTCTTCTGACGGCGCGGCATTGCTGCGCCCGACGCAGTCCGCCGCCAGACTTCCGTCACTCGCGCCTCACGGAGTAAGGCGCGGTTGCTGGATGAACCGACTCGCAGGGACTCGTGGCGAAGCCACGTACACTGCACTTACACTGCGCAGCGCGTGCAGTCATTCAAGCTGCAAACTGCCAATGTTGGGGGTCGAGGGGGGCTCCCCTCGCGTTCTCTTGGGGGTACAAGGGGGATATTCTCTCACGCGAGAGAATATCCCCCTTATTTCGTAGCAGCGCCATCGGCGCTGCCAGCCCTCCTGCGCAGAGCACAGGATATTTTTCCTCGATTTTTCTAAAAAAGTGAAAGAAAACAAAAAATGACTGACCCTTGATCGCGATTACTGAACTACGATCAAGGGTCAGCCATGATGAATATTTGGATCTCTCATATTCTGTTTTCTTTCCTTCCTTTCTTCAATGATCTGGTGCCGAATATCGCTTACTCCGGTTTCCACTCCTGCTATCTCAAACACCGCGGTTGCGGCGGTTTTACCTGAATGACGGTACATCAGAGAGTGCTGCGCGATGGATATGATCGGAACCATTTGGGATCGCCTTTGTGAAGATCACTTGTACATTGGTCTCACCCTTTCTGTGCTTAAAGAATAGCAAGAATGAGCTCAAAAATCAAGCGGCGGAATGGATAAAGATGCGAGCGATATTTTGTGCGCAGGGCTGATTATTCGAAAATCGGCAGAAAATGCTTGCGGTTTATCCTGCGCTTTAGTATAATAAAGCTGTTGGGCCGCCCGAAAGGGCGGCCCATTTTCTTATTTTCGGAAATACACGGCGTCCCATTCCTCGCCGTTGGGGACGAGCGGCGGCTCGATGACAAGGCCGCTTTTGCCGCCGCGCTTTCCCTCGACGAAGAGGAGCGAGGGCGCGGCGTCCGGCAATTTTGCGAGAAAGCGCAGGCGCTTGGGCTCGATGCCGTGACTCCGCATGGCGCAGAGTACGTCGGCGAGGCGCTCGGCGCGGTGAACGAGGGTGAAGCGCCCGCCATAGCGCAGCACACGCTGCGCCGCGGCGCAGACGGCGTCCAGTGTGCAGGAGGTTTCCTCGCGCGCGATTTGGCGCGCTTCGCCTTTGGCGCTCTCGCCGCTGCCGGCGGGAAAGTACGGCGGGTTCGAGATCACATAGTCGACGCTGCCGGCTTTCGGCAGGACGGAGACGTCGCGAAGGTCGCCTTCGTGGAAAGCAGCCCTGTCCGCCCAGCCGTTTTCGGCGAACGTCTTTCGCGCAAGCGCTGCCGCGGGCGCGGAGAGCTCAACATTTTCGATAAAAAGCGATTCCTGGCGCGCGAGCAGGAGCGTTCCGAGAAGACCGATCCCGCTGCCGAGGTCGCAGACCGTGTCGCCGCGGGACGGGCGGGCAAAGTAGGCGAGGCAAAAGCTGTCCGTCCCCGGCGGGAAGAGGGCGGTGTCGTAATAAAAGCAGGGGCCGCGCGGCCAGAGCTCGTCGCGTTTTTCCATGTGATGACCCTTTCTGATGATAAAAATAAGGACGCGCTTTCGCGCGTCCTTATTTTTTAAGTACCCTTAGACCTTAGGCCTGGGAGATGGCGCCGTTGGGGCAGGTATCAGCGCAGGAGCCGCAATCCAGGCAGGCATTTGCGTCGATCTGATACTGGGAATCGCCCTGGGAAATAGCACCGACAGGGCAGGCGTCTGCGCAAGCACCGCAGCTGACGCAGGCAGAGCTAATCTGATAAGCCATAATTAGTACCTCCATAAGTTGATGACGCTATTATAGCATGTCAAAGCGAAAATGCAAGAGTCAGAATGCAGGAAAATATTGAATTTTCTGTGTCATTTGCGGCGTTTATTTTTGAATAAACCGGTCAAAAATGAAAGGACGAAAAGGAAGCGGAGGGTAGAGCAATGAATGACCGGAAATTCAGCCTGAAGGCTGAGCATGTGCTGCGCTGCGCGCAGGCGGCGGCGGGCGAGCTGGGGCACGGCTATGTGGGCTGCGAGCACCTGCTGCTCGCGATGCTGCGCGAGGAGGACGACGCGGCCTGCCGCGCGCTGAATGCCTCGGGCGTCTACGAGCCGGCAGTGCGCGAGAGGATGATCGAAAAGCTGGGGCGCGGCACGGCGGAAAGATCGACCGTGCAAGGGCTCACCCCGCACGCGCGCTGCGCGGTCGAGCTGGCTGTGGGCGAGGCGCTGCGCGCGGGCAGCGGAGAGATCGAGGCGGGACACCTGCTGCTCGGTATCCTGCGCGACAGCGGCAATATGGCCGTGCGGCTGCTGCGATCGCTGGGTGTGGATACCAAAAAGCTGTACAGCGACACGCTGCGCGCGATGAGCCTGTCGCCGCGCAAGCTCCCGCTGCCCGAGGTGCGTGCAAGCCGCGCGGAGGCGAAAAACGGCAAGACGCTCTTGGAATTCTCGCGCGATCTGACGGCGATGGCGCGCGAGGGACGGCTCGACCCCGTGATCGGGCGGGAAAAGGAGATCGCCCGCGCGCTGCGCATCCTGACGCGGCGGACGAAAAATAACCCCGTGCTCATCGGCGAGCCGGGCGTCGGCAAGACGGCTATCGCCGAGGGGCTTGCCGAAAAGATCGCGGCGGGCGACGTGCCGGAGGAGCTTATCGACAAGCGTATCCTGCTGCTCGACCTCTCTGGCATGGTGGCGGGGACAAAGTACCGCGGCGAGTTTGAAGAGCGCATCCGCGCCGTGCTCGACGAGGTGCGGCGCGACGGCAATGTCATTTTGTTCATCGACGAGCTGCACACCATTGTCGGCGCGGGCAGCGCCGAGGGGGCGGTGGACGCGGCGAACATCCTAAAGCCCGCGCTCGGGCGCGGGGAGATCCGCGTCATCGGCGCGACGACGCTCGAGGAGTACCGAAAATTCATCGAAAAGGACGCCGCGCTCGAGCGGCGCTTCCAGAGCGTGCAGGTCGGCGAGCCGGACGAGAAGCAGGCGATGCAGATCTTACAAGGCCTGCGGCCAAAGTACGAGGCGTATCACGGCCTTTCCATCGAGGACGAGGCCCTGCGCACGGCGGTGACGCTCTCAAAGCGGTATCTGCCCGACCGTTTTTTGCCGGATAAGGCTATCGACCTTATTGACGAGGCGGCGGCAAGCGTGAAACTGTCCGCGCGCAGCGCCTCGCCCGAACTGAAAGCGCTCGAAGAGAAGGCGAGCGCCGCCGCGCGGGACAAGGAGACTGCCATCCGCGCGCAGGACTATGAAAAAGCGGCGCGGCTGCGCGACGCGGAGGAGAGCTTCCGCACGCAGGCGGCAGCTGAGCGGAAAAAACAGGCGCGCGAGGCGGAAAAGACCGCTGTGCGCGTGACGGCGGAGGACATCGCCGCCGTGGTGTCGAACTGGACGGGCATTCCGGTGACAAGGCTCAACGAGAGCGAAAGCGCGCGGCTTTTGACGCTTGAAGAAACGCTGCACGCGCGCGTCGTCGGGCAGGAGGACGCGGTGCGCGCCGTGGCGCGCGCCATCCGCCGCGGGCGCGTCGGCGTCAAGGATCCGAAACGGCCTGTCGGGTCGTTCCTCTTCCTCGGTCCCACGGGCGTGGGCAAGACGGAGCTCAGTAAAGCGCTCGCCGAGGCGGTATTTGGCAGCGAGGACGCGATGATCCGCATCGACATGAGCGAGTATATGGAAAAACACACCGTCTCGCGCCTGATCGGCTCGCCGCCGGGCTACGTTGGCTACGACGAGGGCGGGCAGCTGACGGAAAAGGTGCGGCGCAAGCCGTACTCCGTTGTGCTTTTCGATGAGATCGAAAAAGCGCATGAGGACGTGTGGAACATCCTGCTGCAAATTTTGGAGGACGGCGTCGTGACGGACGCGCAGGGCCACAAGGTGGACTTTCGCAACACGGCGGTCATCATGACGTCGAACATCGGGGCGAAGAGCATCACGGCGGCGGGCACGCCGCTCGGCTTTGCGCCGGAGGAGCAGAAAAGCGCCGACGCGCAGTTCGCTGCCGTGAAGGCGGCGGTGATCGCGGAGCTGCGGCGGACGTTCCGGCCGGAATTTTTGAACCGCGTGGACGAGACGATCGTCTTCCGCCGCTTATCGCGCGAGGACTGCGCCGAGATCGCGCGGCGGCTGCTTGCGCAGACCGTTTCCCGCGCCGCGGCGCTCGGCATCACGCTTGAGGCGGACGAGGACTGCGCGGTCTCCCTCGCCGAGCGGGGCTACGATGTTTCCTACGGCGCGCGTCCCCTGCGGCGGCTCATCCGCAGCGAAGTGGAGGACGCGCTCGCGACCTGCCTTTTGGACGGCACGCTCGCAAGCGGCGACACGGCGGTTTTGGCGGCGGAAAACGGCACGCTCTGCGTGCGCCGGCGGGAGAAAGCGGCGGCCGCCGCCCTCGGCGACGTCGGCGCGCAGAAGGCGTGAAAAAAGGGACGCATCAGACAGAAGACCCGACCAATGGATGCTCATCGGTCGGGTCTTCATGCTTGTGTACGGACTTTTTGCGGTCCGAATGATGCAGGGGAACTTCGTTCTTGAAGGGATGAAACCGGTTCGGCAAACCACAATTAGTTGCTACTGTCCCCTGCGATTAGAGTTGTTTCTAATTGCACTTGATAAGTATTTTCTTCTCCGCTTAGATTGGTCGTTTTTAATTCAAACCACAGATTATCAGCCAGCTTATCGGCATCGCCGTCTCTCAAAACATCACCGGAAATTTTCCCGATATTACCGGAAACGTCTACTGTCCCGCCTGTTTGATCGGCAACTGCATGGGAAAGTAAAATGGAGTCTTCCTCGCCATCAACATAAATGGTGGTGGAATATGCGGTAATATCAGCAAAATCATCTGACATTACTTTCAAATTGCCGCCATAGCAGATTTCATCTTTCCCCGATAGAACAATTACGCCATTTGATACCGAAATCGACTCGCTATTTCCGCTGAATGAATAGACTTTCAAGGACTGCTCCTGACTGCTTTTAGAAGAATTTCCGCATCCGGTAAATAACACCGTACAGACCAGCAGCGACAGGATAATGGTTGCAATTTTTTTCATCATCTTTTACCTCAACAACTTTCACCTTTTTGCTTTATCTGCGCGTTGCGGCGTTCCAAACGCCTGCCCAAGGGGATGCGCTTCTCCTCATTCAAAGCGCTCAACGGTCGTTGCGAGGTCGTAGCTTGCCTTGAGCGCCTTGAGCTTTGCCAGCGGCTCGCCCGCGGAGTGCTTGTCGAGCGCGGCGCGGTCACGCCAGTGCTCCACGAGCAGCACGCACTTTTCCTCGGCGAGAGGCTGGTAGTAGTCATACTGTATGCAGCCCTCTTCGGCGAGGACGGCGGCGCGCAGGCCGCTTCGCTCCATCTCCGATGCAAAGTCATTAGCCTTTTCGCCGCGATAGAGAACGTGAAGTAAAATGCCTTCCATAAAGTAAGGCTCCTTTCCTGCTTGTTCGTATTACGATACGTCGATCATTTCGAGGTATTTGTAGCCGTTTTCGGCAATGTGGTCCTTGCGGCCCTGCAAATTGTCGCCGAGCAGCAGATCAAACGAGTGTGCCGTCGCCTCCGCGTCCTCGGGCATGACCTTGATGAGACGGCGCGTCTCGGGGTTCATGGTCGTGAGCCACATCATTTCGGGGTCGTTCTGGCCGAGACCTTTCGAGCGGTCGACCTTGTAGCGCTTGCCCTCAAGGGTCTTGACGATGTCGTTTTTCTCCTTGTCCGTGTAGGCGAACCACGTCTTTTCGCCGCAGGTGATCTCAAAAAGCGGGGTCTCGGCGATGTAGACATAGCCCTCGCGGATCAGCGTCGGGCAGAGGCGGTAGATCATCGTCAGGATGAGCGTCCGGATTTGGAAGCCGTCGACATCGGCATCGGTGCAGAGGATGACCTTGTTCCAGCGAAGATTGTTGATATCAAAGGCGTTCAGGTCCTTGACAAACTTGCCCGGCACCTCGACGCCGCAGCCGAGGACCTTCAAAAGGTCGGTGATGATCTCACTCTTGAAAATGCGCGGATAGTCGGCCTTGAGACAGTTTAAGATCTTGCCGCGCACGGGCATGATGCCCTGAAACTCGCCGTCGCGCGAGAGCTTGACGCTGCCGAGGGCGCTGTCGCCCTCGACGATGTAGATCTCGCGGCGCGAGACGTCGCGCGTGCGGCAGTCGACAAACTTTTCGACGCGGTTTGAGATGTCGATGCTGCCGGAGAGCTTTTTCTTGATGTTCAGGCGCTGCTTTTCCGCGCTCTCGCGGCTTCTTTTGTTGATGAGCACCTGCTCGGCGATCTTGAGCGCGTCGACGCGGTTTTCGATGAAATAGGTTTCGAGGCGGGACTTCAGAAAGTCCGTCATCGCCTCTTGCACGAACTTGTTCGTGATGGCCTTTTTCGTCTGGTTCTCGTAGCTCGTCTGCGTGGAGAAGTTGTTCGAGACAAGAATGATGCAGTCTTCGATGTCTTGCCAGGTGATGCGCGCCTCGCCCTTCTGGTATTTGTTGTTGTCCTTCAAATACTTGTCGATGGCGTAGACAAAGGCGGTCTTCGACGCCTTTTCGGGGCTGCCGCCGTGCTCGAGCCACGAGGAGTTGTGATAGTGCTCGATGCGCTGCACCTTATTCGAGAAGCAGCACGCGCAGGAGAGCTTGACCTTGTATTCGGGCTTGTCCTCGCGGTCGCGGCCGCGGCGCTCCGTCTCCCAGAAGACGGGGGTGGTCAGGGCGTCCTCACCCGCGATCTCGGCGACATAGTCGATGATGCCGTTTTCGTAGACGAAGTCCTGCGTCTCAAAATGGCCGGGGAGGACTTCGTTTTTGAAGCGGAACGTGATGCCCGCGTTGACGACGGCCTGACGGCGCAGCGTTTCGACATAGTAGTCGGCGGGAATGTCGATATCGGTAAACACGTCGAGGTCGGGCAGCCAGCGCGTGCGCGTGCCGGTTTTGCGGCCGCGGTCGGTCGGCTCGATCCTGAGCTCATCGCCCTTTTTGCCCACGGGCTTGCCGCGCTCAAAGTGCAGGGAGTATTTGTTCCCGTCGCGCCAGACGGTCACGTCCATATAGCGCGAGGAATACTGCGTCGCGCACGCGCCGAGGCCGTTGAGGCCGAGGGAGTATTCGTAGTTGTCGCCGTCCAAGTTGTTGTACTTGCCGCCGGCATAGAGCTCGCAGTACACGAGCTCCCAGTTGAAGCGCTTTTCCTTGGGGTTATAGTCCACAGGGCAGCCGCGGCCCATGTCCTCTACTTCGATGCTGTGGTCTAAGTAGCGGGTGACGGTGATGAGCTTGCCATGGCCCTCGCGCGCTTCGTCGATGGAGTTCGAAAGGATCTCGAACACGGCGTGCTCGCAGCCGTCCAGCCCGTCCGAGCCGAAGATGACGCCCGGGCGCTTGCGCACACGGTCCGCGCCCTTGAGGGACGAGATGCTCTCGTTGCCGTAATTCGTTTTTTTTGCTTCTGCCATTGGGGTTTCTCCATTTCGCCGAAATTTACGATTCTGATCTTCAAACACAAAATTTAGTACATTATACGATTTTTTGACCACAATGGCAAGTGGCCGCGGCAGATTTTTGCCTTTGGCGGGAAAATGCAGAAATTCGCGGGAATTTCTGCGCCAATTATGCCGAAAGACGTCGAGCATAACAAAGCGTTAACCGACGGGAACGCACTGGAGCAACAAAGTTATTCACAGTTTCCACAGAGTTTTCCACATCGTTATGTCAACAGAATAACCGCGGATAAACCATGAATGGACACGCTTCCGCTTCCTCCGCGCGGTGAAAGAGGGAGAAAGCAAATTTCGTCAATTTGCCCCCTTGACGAAATGGCGCGGACGTGTGCGAAAAAAGAGAGCGCCGCGGCGCTCCTTTTTTTCTCACAGCAGCATCAGAACAACGCCGTACACGACGCTTGCGAGCGTGCCGAACACGATGACTGGCCCCGCGACGACGAACATCTTTGACGCCATACCGGTGATGAAGCCCTCGCTCTTAAAGTCGATGGCGGGGGAGACAACGGAGTTGGCAAAGCCCGTGATCGGCACGAGCGTGCCGGCCCCGGCAAAGCGCGCGATGGAATTGTAAAGGTTTAAGCCTGTTAAAAGTGCGGAAAGGAAGATGAGGCAGATCGAGGTCGCCGTGCCTGCGTCCGCCTTTGCAAGGCCGAGCGAGAGAAAGCCGTTCTGGATGAGCTGGCCGAGCGCGCAGATCGCGCCGCCGATGAAAAAGGCAAAGGCGGTATCCTTGAAAATGGGCGATTTGGGCGCAAGGCGCTTGACATACTCCTGATATTCCTGCGGCGTCATATCCATGAAGAATCACTCCTTTTGTCGTAGTGTTTGCGGGAAATGGACGAAATATCCGCGCGATACCGTCTTGCGCGCGGCGAGGTTTGTGTTACAATGGGCGAGGACATTTTTGCAAAGGAGTTGACGCGATGCGACCGCTGGGACTGTATCTCCACATTCCGTTCTGCAAGGCGAAGTGCATTTACTGCGACTTCTACTCGCTTCCTCATTCCGAGGAGAAGATGGACGCCTACACCGCGGCTTTGCAGCGCGATCTGATCCGCTGGGCGGATCAGGCAAAAGGCCATACCGTTGACACGATCTACTTTGGCGGCGGCACACCGAGCTATCTCGGCGCAGACCGGCTCTGCCGCATTTTAGAGACGGCCTTTGCCCATTACCGCGTGGACAAAAATGCTGAGATCACGACCGAGGCGAATCCCGATAGCGCGCGGGAGGTATCAGCACTGCGGCAGCTCAGAGAAGCGGGCTTCAACCGCATTTCACTCGGGATGCAGTCGGCGAGCGACGACGAGCTGCGCCTGATCGGGCGCGTCCACACGCATAAAGAGACGGTTGAGGCCGTACATGCCGCCCGCGCGGCGGGCTTCGACAATGTGAGCCTCGATCTCATCTACGGTCTACCCGAGCAGACAATGGCGCACTGGCGGGAAAACCTGCAAGCGGCAATCACTTTACGGCCTGAGCACCTTTCCTGCTATGGGCTCAAGATCGAGGAGGGCACGCCGCTCGACCGCAAAAAAGACGCCCTGCGCATCCCCGACGACGATGAACAGGCGGAGGAGTACCTTGCAACGGTCGAGCTGCTCGAAAAGGCGGGCTACGCGCAGTATGAAATTTCGAACTTCGCGCGTCCCGGGCGCGAGTCGCGCCACAACCTCAAATACTGGACGATGCAGGAGTATCTGGGCTTCGGTCCTGGCGCGCATTCGGACTTCGGCGGGCGTCGCTTCGCCTACGCGCGCGACTTGAATGCTTACTTCAAGGGTGAGGAGCACCTTTCCGAAAGCGCATGCCCCGCGGAACGCGAGCGCGAAGAAGAACGCGTCATGCTTGCCCTGCGCACCGCGCGGGGGCTCGACCTGTCGGCGCTCAAGGAGGACACGCGGGACGCCGAGGCAGTGCTCGAAGAGTGCGCGCACCACGGCCTTTCCCAAAAGGAAAACGGCCGCTGGCGGCTGACGCCGCAGGGCTTTTTGGTGTCAAACGCCGTCATCGTGCGGGTGCTCGAGGCGCTTTCGCTCTAAATTTTGCGAAAAAAGTGGAAACTTTTTCCGCGTTTTTGCGTCTTTACTTATGGCAGGGCATCTGCTATACTGTGTTATGTTTACCAATTCAAGGCATTTTCAGCAAGGAGGCAAATCGTGAAATCCATCATCCGTAAGTTTTTGTCGCTGTCGCTGGCAGTCGTGCTGGCGGCGGCTCCGCTCAACGCCTTCGCGTCTGACGCGCTCGGCGACGATCTGGCGAGCTCAAGCGTCGAGGTCAACGAGCGCACCGAACTCAACGCCGGCACGTTCTGGAGCAATACGTATTCTGATCTCCGTCAGGAGAATTATGTGGTCTACTCGCCCAGCGCACGCGTGAAGCCCATCGTGAGCGGCGGCGACTACACGACCCAGCTTACAACGGTCTCGACCGCCGCGAAAAAGCTCGAAGCGCGCGGCTACCGCGTGGTCGCGGGCATCAACGGCGACTATTACGACACGGCGACGGGCATCCCGCTTGGCAGCATGATGACCGAGGGCGTGCTGCGCAACGCCTCGAGCGAGTATTACGCCATCGGCTTCCGCGACGACGGCAGCACGGTGATGGGCAAGCCCTCGCTCCGCATCACGGCGCAGTCGGATTATGGCCGCAGCCTGACGGTCACGGCTTTCAACTACGTACGCCAGAGCTCATTCGGCATCTATCTCTATGACTCTACCTTCAATGCCCGCGCCACGACCGGCACGAGCGAGGAGGGCGTGGATGTTGTCTGCTCGGCGGTCGGCGGCTCGCTCGGCCTGAACGGCAGCCTGACGCTCGTGGTCGAGCAGGTCATCGAGGGCGGCAAGGACACGCCCGTCGGCGCGGGACAGTATGTGCTTTCGTCGAATTTGAAGGCGGCGGGCTATGTGGAGCAGCTGCGCGCGCTCCAGCCCGGCGAGCGCCTGACGCTTTCCGTCAGCGCGAACGGCAGCGAGTGGAACGGCGTGACGAATATGATCGGCGCGCTCTATCAGCTGGTCGATAACGGTCAGGTCTGTTCGGGCCTTGTCAACGGCGCGGCCCCGCGCACGGCGGTGGGCCTCAAGCGCGACGGCTCGCTCGTGCTCTACACGATCGATGGCCGCCAGAGCGGCTATTCCATCGGCGCGACGCTGACGCAGGTCGCCCAGCGCATGGTGGAGCTCGGCTGCGTGACGGCGCTGAGCCTGGATGGCGGCGGCTCGACCGCGATGGTCGCGACGAGCCCCGACAGCACGGTATCGACGCTTGTCGACAAGCCCTCGGGCGGCAGCGAGCGCGCGGTGACGAACCACATCTTCCTTGTGGCGGACAGCCGCCCGACGAACTCCGTGGGCCATGTGTATCTTGAGAGCGAGAGCACCCGCGTGCTCCCGAACGCGCAGGTGAAGCTCACCGCGACGGCGCTCGACACGAACTATATCCCCATGGCAAATTCCAATGTCTCGCTGCGTGCGGATAAGGGCACCATTGACGGCAATATTCTGACCGCGCCCGCCTCCGGCACCGTGACGGTGACGGCGAACGCGGGCGGCGCGAGCGCGCAGACGAAGATCGATGTCATCACGCAGCCCGACAGCATCAGCGTCAAGCAGAACGGCAAGGCCGTGAGTGCTATCACGCTCAGCGCGGGCGAGACGGCGACGCTGACCGCCTCGGCGATGTACCGCCATTTGCCGGTGCTCGGCGACAACAAGGGCTTTACCTGGACCGTGCAGGGCAATGTCGGCACGATCGAAAACGGCGTGTTCACGGCGTCCGGCAGCATCGGCAGCGGCAGCGTGACGGCGAGCCTCGGCCGCATTTCCGTGACGGTCCCTGTGACGGTGACGGCGCGCGCCCTGCGCACGCTCGACGGCTTTGAGACCTCGTTTGCGACCGCGACCGGCACGCGTGCGATGCTCTCCTACAACCGTGAGATGACCCGCGTGCACAACGGCTACGCCTCCGCACGGCTTGACTATGCGATCGGCAGCGAGGGCAACGCCTACATCGGCCTCAACTATGCCATTCCTTCAAATTACGACCAGCTCAACTTCTGGGTCTACGGCGACAATAGCGGAGCGCAGCTCGCGCTGGTGACGGATGCTGGCAGCGTGAACCTGGGAGCTCTCAACTTCTCCGGCTGGAAGCTCCTGACGGCGAAGCTCGGCACGGCTACGGCCGTGACGGGGCTGACGGTCTCGTCGGCGTCCGACCTCATCAGCGCGATCTACCTTGACCAGCTCGTGCTCTCCTACGGCGGCCTGACCGACACGACCGCGCCGAAGCTCTCGCTCCAGTACAATGCGGCGAGCAACACTGTGACCGGCACGGTGAAAGATGACATCGACGGCGCGGCCATCCCGACCATTCACGTGACCTACGACGGCAAGAGCTACACGTCCTACACCTACAGCCAGTCCAGCGGCGCGCTGAGCATTTCTCTTCCCGCCGCTGACGGCGCGCAGCACCGCGTGAATGTGGTCGCGGGCGACGCGAGCGGCAACCTGAGCCGCGCGGGCGTGAACGCCGGCACGTCGAGCACGACGCCCGCCTTCAACGACATGAAGGACCACTGGGCAAACGACGCGGTCGCGTATCTCAAACGCAGCGGCATTTCGAACGGCTCGAACGGTAACTTCCTGCCGGATACGAACATCAGCCGTCAGGAATTTGCCGTGCTGCTTGCGCGTTACTTAGGTTCTTCGCAGGATTATTCCTCCGTGCAGCTCCCGTTTGCCGATACGAATGAGATCGCATCCTGGGCGCTGAACGGCGCGAAGGCGATGTACTCGCTCGGCATCATCAAGGGCAGTTCCGACGGCTCGGGCAAGCTCTACTTCAACCCCACGGCCAACGTGAGCCGCCAGGAGGCGGTGACGATGCTCGGTCGCCTGACCGAAAAGGGCTACGCCCAGGGCGCGCTCAAGTTCACCGACAGCAGCGCGATCCAGTCGTGGGCGGCGGAGTACGTGAGCACGCTCAGCGAGATGGGCATCCTCACGGGCTTTAACGACGGCAGCTTCCGCCCCAACGGCGCGATGACGAGGGCACAGGTGGCGACAGTATTGTACAAATTCTAAAACGAAAGGGAACGGCTTTGCCGTTCCCTTTCATTTTAGAGGGGGATTGCAGACCGCTGTGCGCATAATTCGCCCGCCGTCGGCGGGCAAATTCCACACTTGCAGCCTGAGAAGAGTCATTTCCAACGCGCATGTCGTTGGAAATGACGATCAAAATTATTTCGCGTCTGCGGACGCGAAAGTCTGCGACGCTTGGGTGCGGTGGGCTGTTTCGCGCCCGCAGAGCGCGAAATGCGCCGGGGGAGTGCGTGCGAGGACACTGTTTTGTGCTCGGGGAGCACAAAATGCGTGCTTTTTAGAATGCTGTTTTGCGCCCGGTGGGCGAAAAAGGCGCATCTTTCGCTTTGATGAGGCTTAGATAGGACATTGAACGCTGCTTTTTTGCGGAAAATGCGCAAAAAGGGGCTACCTTTTTGCGCGGCGGCGTGCTATGATAACTCTGTATTGGTATCTGTATGAAAAAAGGAGGCGGAGAGAATGAAGCGCGCGGGGAAACTGCTGGTGATCGGATTATTTTCACTGCTGCTTTCGGGCTGCATGTTCACGACGCCGGAGACGTCGCTCTACCGCCTGCCGAAGCTCGCGGGCGAGTATGAGTCGCTCGAATCGCAGATCGACGCGCTGCTCACAAACGGCGCGGAGTATGCCGCGCCCACGTCGGGCAGCAATTTGCAGAGCGTGCAGATGATCGACCTCGATGGTGACGGCAGCGAAGAGGCGGTGGCCTTCTTCCGCCGCGCGAGCGACAAAAAGCCGATGAAGATCTACATCTTCAAAGCCGACGGCGACAGCTACGAGCGCTACGCCGTGATCGAGGGCACATCGAGCCAGATCTACAGCGTGAACTACGCGGATCTGGACGGCGACGGGCTCAAGGAGATCCTGGTCGGCTACAAGAGCAGCTCGGATGTGCAGGGGCTTGCCATCTATCCGCTCTCTCCCAGCACGTCGGAGTCGCTTTTGACGACGGGTTATTCCCGTTACGCGAACCTCGACATGAACGGCGACGGGAAGCAGGAACTTTTAATTATTTGCAGCGACGAAGAGAGTACGGCGCGCGTCGATTACTACGACTGGGATGACGGCGCGCTGCACGCGAAGTCCTCGCTGCGCCTGTCCGCCTCGGTGGCGGAGCTGAGCCGCCTGACGGCCGGCACGCTGACGGGCGGGGAGAACGCGCTGTTCGTGACGGGCGTGACGGGCGACAACCTGACCGTGACGGACGTGCTGGCGCTCAAGAGCGGGCGGCTGCAGAACATCGCCCTCGGCGCGGATGCAAATCAGGTACCCGCGGAGGAAATTTTCCTCGGCCTTTTCCCGCGCGATGAAAACAGCGACGGCGTGACCGAAGCGCCGAAGACGCGTCCCTTGCAGCGCTTTGACCGCGAGAGCGAGCTGCAGTATTACGTTGTCTGGGAGCAGTACAGCATCGACGGCACGGTGACGGACGTGCAGAGCTGCTTCCACAATGTGGCGGACGGCTGGAGCCTTGTGCTGCCGGACGAGTGGGACAAGGACCATCTGACCGTCGAGCGCAGCGCGGGCAGCGGCGAGACCGCTGTGTCCTTCTACCGTGCGGGCGAGGGCGGACTGAGAGAGAAACTGCTCACCGTCTACACCCTGACGGGCGAGGCGCGCGAGGGACTTGCCAACATCGGCAGCCGCTTTGTGCTCACGCAGCAGGTGGAGGCGGTATTCGCCGCACGGATCGGCGATGCATGGAATATCACGCTTGATGAGCAATCGCTGCGCGAGCGCTTCTCGCTCATCACGGCGGAATGGACGATGGGAGACAACTGAGAGGAGAAACGATATGAAAAAAGTGCTGGTGCTGGAGGATGAAGCCAGTATCCGTAGTTTTATTGTCATCAATTTGCAGCGTGCGGGCTACGAGGTCGTGGAGGCTGAGTGCGGCGAGGAGGCGCTTCAAAAATTGCAGGAAAATCCCGACACGAAGCTGTGCCTGCTCGACATCATGCTGCCGGACATCGACGGGTTCGAAGTTTGCCGCCGCATCCGCATGTCGAACGCGCAGGTCGGCATCATCATGCTGACGGCGCGCACGCAGGAGATGGACAAGGTGACGGGTCTGATGACCGGCGCGGACGACTATGTGACAAAGCCGTTTTCGCCCGCCGAGCTCACCGCGCGCGTGGACGCGCTGCTGCGCCGCATGGGCGAAAACACGCCGGCCACGCATACCGGAGAGTTGTATCAGCCGCCGTTTCTGCTGAACCTGACGAACCGGACGCTTGAAAAAAACGGCGAGCGCGTCAAGCTGACGCAGATCGAGTACGCGATCGTCAAGCTCTTTATGGAAAACAGCGGCAAGGCGCTCGCGCGCGAGGAAATTCTCGACGCCGTGTGGGGCAAGGGCTACTTTGGCGAGCTCAAGATCGTGGACGTGAATGTCCGCCGCCTGCGCCTCAAGATCGAAGATGACGCGCAGGAGCCGAAGTACATCTCCACCGTGTGGGGCTTTGGTTATAAATGGACGGTGTGAGCGCACCGAACGAAGGAGGGGCAGCGATGCCGGACAATCGAAAAGGCTTTGCTTCGGCGCTGCACATCCGTGGCCTTCGTCAGCGGTGGATGTTTTCGGCGGTGCTGCCGATCTTGCTGCTGCTGGTGCTGGCGGTGGCGCTTTTCAGCGTGGGCGTGCAGGAATACTATTACAATGCGATGCGCTCGGGCCTTGAGAGCCGCGCGCGTATCGCGGCGGAGACCTTCACGGGCTACGGCGTGAAGAGCTACAGCGAATATTACCGCCTCGCGTCGTACTCCGCCGAAACGTTTGAAGAAAAGGACACGATCGAGCTCCAGTTCATCAACACGAACGGACGCGTGCAGGTCTCGTCCTACGGGCTGACGGCGGGCACGCTGCCCGGCACGAGCGACGTTGACAGCGCGATCGGCGGTAAAATGGCGTCGTTTCAGGGCCGCGATCCGCAGACGGGGGAGAATATCCTCGCGGTGTCGTATCCGCTGTTTTTTAACTCCCGCGTCGTCGGCGTGCTGCGGTACGTGACATCGCTGCGCGAGGCGCAGCATCGCGTGTTGGTCGAGTCGCTGCTCGCTTCGGCGGCGGCACTCGTGTGCATGGCGCTGATTGCGGCGTCGAATGCTATTTTTATCAACAACGTCGTCCAGCCCGTCGCAGTCGTGAGCGACGCGGCACGCCGCATTTCGGGCGGCAGCTACGGCATCATGATCGAGAACCATTACCGCGACGAGCTCGGCGAGCTGGTCGACAACATCAACGACATGTCACTCAAGATCAGCCAGGCCGAGAAGATCCAGCAGGAATTTATCTCGTCGGTCTCGCACGAGCTGCGAACGCCGCTGACCGCCATCAGCGGCTGGGCAGAGACGCTTTCCGCCGACCCCGGCGCGAACATCGACCAGACGAAGCGCGGCCTCGGCATCATTTTGAAAGAGTCCCGCCGCCTGACGACGATGGTCGAGGAGCTGCTCGAATTCACGAAGATGCAGGACGGGCGCTTCACGCTGCGCGTGGAGAGCGTCGATCTTGCCAGCGAGCTCGAGGACGCGATCTACACCTATTTCGAGCTCTTCCGGCAGGAGGGCATCGAGGTCAGCTACAAGGGCCCTGACGAGGATGTGCCGCCGATCGTGGCAGACAGCGAGCGCATGAAGCAGGTCTTCTGCAATGTGCTCGACAACGCGGCCAAGCACGGCGGCGCGGGAAAGCGCATCGACGTGAGCGCCGCGTGCGAGGATGGAAAATTTGTCATCCGCGTGCGCGACTACGGCCCCGGCATCCCGGAGGAGGAGCTGCCGTTCGTCAAGCAGAAATTCTACAAGGGCTCGTCGAAGGCACGCGGCAGCGGCATCGGCCTTGCCGTGTGTGACGAGATCGTGCGCCTGCACGGCGGCACGTTCGACATCGCCAACGCCGAGGGCGGCGGCGCGGTCGTGACGATCTCGCTGCCCATGTCGTGAAAAATAGAACGGGTGTTGCATTCTTGCAAAACCCGTGGTATGATATCGCATAGAAAAAGGAGAACCATTCATGGCAGAAGAAGCAAAAAACAAGGCTTCCGCACCCAAGTTCCGCACGAGCATCGGCGGACAGGCGTTGATCGAGGGAGTTTTGATGCGCGGTCCGGGCAAGCAGGCTATTGTCGTCCGCTCGCCGGACGGGCTGGTCGAAAAGGTCGAGGAGCTGACGCTCGTGCGCGACAAGTACCCCGTTTTGGGCTTACCCATCATCCGCGGCGCGGTGACGTTCGTCGATTCGATGGTCAAGGGCGTCAAGGCGCTGATGTTTTCGGCGGACTATTTCCCCGATGAGGACGTCGCCGAGCCGAGCAAATTCGACCAGTGGCTTGAAAAAAAGCTCGGCAACGAAAAAATGCAGAAATTCATCACGGCGCTGGCGGTCTTTCTGTCGCTGGGGCTGACGATCCTGCTCTTTTTCCTGCTGCCGACGTTTCTGGCCGGCTTTATCGACCCGTATATCAAGAGCGCGGCGGTGCACAATCTGGTCGAATCCGTCATCAAGCTCGTGATCTTCTTCGCTTACATGATCCTGTGCTCCAAGCAGAAGGACATCTACCGCGTGTTCCAGTACCACGGCGCGGAGCATAAGACGATCTTCTGCTACGAGGCGGGGCTGCCGCTGACGGTCGAAAACTGCCGCATCCAGCCGCGCCACCATCCGCGCTGCGGCACGAGCTTTCTCTTTGTGGTCGTGGTCGTGTCGATTTTAGTTTCGAGCCTTGTCTTCAGCTTTGTCAACTGGCGCAACATGTGGGTGCGCATGGCGCTGCATCTGCTGCTGCTCATTCCAATCGTGGGCGTGACGTATGAGTTCAACCGCTACGTCGGCGGGCACGACAACAAGGTGACGCGCTTTCTGGCGCGTCCGGGCCTGTGGCTGCAAAACTTTACGACCAACGAGCCGGACGATAGCATGCTCGAGGTCGCCATCCGCGCGCTCGAGCTGGTCATTCCCGAAGAAAAAGGCAAGGATGCGTGGTAAGCATGGCAACGACATATAATAATCTCTATCTGGACCTGCGCACGGAGCTGAGGCGCGCGGGTGACGAGGAGGCGACGCAGTCGGCGCGCGAGCTCGTCTGCGCCGCGGCGGCAAAAACGCGCGAGGAGCTGGTGCGCGACGGCTCGCTCTACGCCTCGCCAGAGGTGGAGCAGAGTGCGCGCGAGCTCGTTAAGCGCCACTTGGCGGGCGAGCCGGTGGCGTATCTCATCGGCGAGTGGGAGTTCTATGGTCTGCCGCTCGACATTTCGCCCGCGGTGCTCATCCCGCGCCCGGATACCGAGGTACTGGCGACAAAGCTCATCGACGCGGCGCGCGGCGCGGGGGCCTGCCGCATTCTGGATCTCTGCGCGGGCAGCGGATGCATCGGCCTTGCCGCGGCGGCAAACCTGCCGAACGCGCGCGTGCTGCTCGGCGAATATGACGAAGAGGCGCTCAAGATCTGCCGGCAGAACATCCGCCGCAACCGCTTGACGGCGCGGGTGGCAAGCCTGAAGATCGACGCGCGGGAAAAGCCCGCGCGCACGCTGGGCGAGTTCCAGTTTCTGGTCAGCAACCCGCCGTACATCCCGAGTGCGGACATCGACACGCTCGACGCTTCCGTGCGCGAGCACGAGCCGCGCCTTGCGCTTGACGGCGGCGCGGACGGGCTCGACTTCTACCGTGTGATCTGCGAAAAGTGGCGCGATGCCCTGTGTGAAAACGGCATGCTCTTTTTCGAGGTCGGCATCGGGCAGGCGGATCAGGTGCTGCGCATCATGCGCTCGCACGGCTTTGGCGACATTCAGATCGTCAAGGACCTCAACAACATCCCCCGCGTGGTGTACGGCACGCGCGTGGAGACCATTTGAAACAAATTTAGTTTACATAAAGAATCGGGAGGAACGCGAACATGGCAGAAAAGTCTCAGACGAAGGCAGCTGCGGCGATGGCCGACGACAAGAAGCGGGCGATCGAGACCGCGATGCAGCAGATCGAGCGCACCTACGGCAAGGGCTCGATCATGCGCTTTGGCGACAACACCGTGAGCAATGTGGAGGCCATCTCCACGGGCTCGCTGGCGCTCGACCTGGCGCTCGGTATCGGGGGCCTGCCCAAGGGCCGTATCATCGAAATTTACGGGCCTGAATCCTCCGGTAAGACGACGCTGGCGCTGCACGTGCTCGCCCAGGCGCAGAAGGCGGGCGGCGAGGTCGCGTTCATCGACGCCGAGCACGCGCTCGACATCACCTATGCCCGCGCGCTTGGCGTCAAGGTCGAGGATATGCTCGTCTCCCAGCCGGACACCGGCGAGCAGGCGCTTGAGATCACCGAGGCGCTCGTGCGCTCCGGCGCGATCGACGTCATCGTGGTCGACTCCGTCGCGGCGCTCGTGCCGCGCGCGGAGATCGAGGGCGAGATGGGCGACAGCTTTGTCGGTCTGCACGCGCGCCTCATGTCGCAAGCGCTGCGCAAGCTGACCGGCGCGGTCGGCAAAACGAACACCATCGTCATTTTCATCAACCAGCTGCGCGAAAAGGTCGGCGTCATGTACGGCAACCCCGAGGTCACGACCGGCGGCCGCGCGCTTAAGTTCTATTCGAGCGTGCGTATCGATGTGCGCCGCATCGAGGCACTGAAAAACGGCAGCGAGATCATCGGCAACCGCACGCGCGCCAAGGTCGTGAAGAACAAGATGGCGCCCCCGTTCCGCGAGGCGGAGTTCGACATCATGTACGGCGAGGGCATCTCGCTCATCGGCGAGCTCATTGACCTCGGCGTCAAGCTCGGATTGGTGCAGAAGAGCGGCTCGTGGTACTCGATGGGCGAAACGCGCATCGGTCAGGGACGCGATGCGGCCAAGCAGTATCTGAAAAACAATCCCGAGATCGCCGATAATCTCGAAGCGGAGATCCGCCGCAACTTCGACAAGCTGATGACGGGCCAGTCCCGCGTGGCGGCAAAGGCTGCGGGCCGCGCCGTGGACGTCAGCGCCGACGATTTCAAGGATGAAGATTGAGAAGATCGAACGATCGAAGCATAAGCAGGAGCGCGTTCTCGTGTATCTGGAGGGGGGAGACCTCCTCCGGATCACCGAGAGCGAGCTTCTGCGTTTCGGTTTATGTATAGGGCTGGACATTGACGATAGGACTGTGGTAGAATTGCAACAGTCCGGCGCGCGGAGCGAAACGCGCGTGCGCGCGGCGAACATGATCTCGTCCCGCCCGCTGTCGAGAAAAGAGCTTGCGAAAAAGCTCAGGGAAAAGGGCTCGGTCGAGGCCGACGCCGAATCGGCGTGCGACTGGCTCGAGGAGATCGGCGCGCTGAACGACGCGGAGTATGCCGCGATGCTCGTGCACCATTACGGCGGCATGGGCTATGGCGAGGCGAAGATTCGCGATGAGCTCTACCGCCGCGGCGTGCCGCGCGAGCTATGGGAGGACGCGCTTTCGCAGTCGCTCGACGCGCAGGAGGCCATCGCGCGCGTGATCGCGCAGAAGACAAAGGGCCGCGTGCTCGATGAAAAGGGGCGCAAGCGCCTGTCTGACATGCTGCTGCGGCGGGGCTTTGCGTGGCGCGATGTGCGCGCGGCAATCGCCCAAATCAGCGAGAATGCAACGGAATTCGATTACGAAGAGTAGTCGTTTGGCTATTTTTTACGATTAGTTTACGATCAGGAGGGGTTCTATGCCCTATAATGTTTCTTTCATTTCCCTGGGCTGCGCCAAAAATCAGGTCAACTGCGAGCAGATGATGGCCACGGTGCAGCATGCGGGACACAACGTCGTCCTCTCGCCCGAGGGGGCGGATGTGGCCGTGGTCAACACCTGCGGCTTTCTGGCCTCTGCCTGCGAGGAGGCCATCGATAATATCTTAGAGATGGCGGAGCTCAAAAAAGAGGGCAAGCTCAAAAAGATCATCGTCACCGGCTGCATGGCGCAGCGCTACAAGGACGATGTGCTCCATGAGCTGCCTGAGGTCGACGCGGTGCTCGGCACCGGCAGCTACGGCGAGATCGCCCGCGCGGTCGACGAGGTTATGGCGCCCGGCGGCCTGCGCCCCTGCTACATGGGCGACATTCAGAACTGCGCGCAGGGCGGCGCGCGCATTTTGTCCACGCCGTCGTGGTACGCGTATCTGCGCATCGCCGAGGGCTGCGACAACTGCTGCGCCTACTGCGTCATTCCGCACCTGCGCGGCCGTTACCGCAGCCGTCCGATGAACGAACTTCTGGACGAGGCGAGCGAGCTTGCGTCCGCGGGCGTGAAGGAGCTCATCGTCATCGCGCAGGACATCACGCGCTACGGCACGGACTTGAACGGCGAGCACCAACTTGCCGCACTCCTGCGTGAGCTGTGCAAGCTCGATTTCCACTGGATCCGCTTACACTACCTCTATCCCGATGACATCACCGATGAGCTCATCGACACGATCGCGCAGGAAAAGAAGATCGTGCCGTATCTCGATATCCCCATCCAGCACTGCAACGACGACATCTTGAAGGCGATGAACCGCCGCGACACGAAAGAGAGCATCCGCAAGGTCTTCCGCGAGCTTCGCGAACGCATCCCTGGCCTTGTGCTGCGGACGTCGATCATCGCCGGTCTGCCCGGCGAGGGGGAGAAGGAGTTCGAGGAGCTCTGCGACTTCCTGCGCGAGGAAAAGATCGAGCGCGCGGGCGTGTTCCCGTTCTCGCCCGAGGAGGGGACGAAGGCCGCGACGATGGAGCACGTTCCGATGGAGGAGGCCCAGCGCCGCACGGAGCTTTTAGTCGACGTGCAGAGCGATATCATCGACGAATACAATGAATCCGTCCTCGGCGATGTGCGCGAAGTGCTGTGCGAGGGCTGGAGCGAGGAAGCGCAGTCCTTTGTCGGCCGCAGCTACGCGGAATCCGTGGATATCGACGGAAAGATTTACTTTTCCGCAAATTGTGATATCATGGCAGGCGAGTTCGTCAATGTCCGCCTGACCGGCACGATGGACGGCGAACTGACCGGCGAAGCGGTCGAATAAGTAAATGCTCTGCAAGGCAGGAGGAAAGAGAGATATGACAACTGCAAACAAACTGACGATCATGCGCATTGCGCTGATCCCTGTATTCTTAGTGGTGCTGTACCTGGACTTCGCGGGTGCGAGATGGTGGGCGCTCGGCATTTTCGTTGTCGCGTGCCTGACGGACTTTGCCGACGGCTACATCGCTCGCCACTATAACCAGATCACGAATTTCGGCAAGTTCATGGACCCGCTGGCGGACAAGATGCTCGTCATGGCGGCGATGTGCTACTTTGTCGAATGTGGGCAGATGCCCGGCTGGTGCCTCGCCATCGTGCTGCTGCGCGAATTTGCCGTCTCCGGCATGCGCCTTGTCGCCGTGGAGCAGGGGCGTGTCATCGCGGCCGCGTGGTCGGGCAAGGTGAAGACCGCCTCGACCATGGTGTGCCTGTGCCTGATGCTGGTGTTCCAGAGCAACCTTTTGAATGTCGTGTGCATCGCGGTCATCGTGGCGACGACCGTGTACTCCGGCATTGAGTATTTCGCAAAGAACCTCGACGTCTTCAAAGAGGCGGACTAAATCCGTTATTTCATCTTCTCAAAGGAGATTTATCATGTATTTATACAATTCCGCGACCCATAAAAAGGAAGAATTCAAGACCCATACGCCGAACCATGTGGAGATGTACACCTGCGGCCCGACCGTGTACCACTTTGCCCACATCGGCAACCTGCGCTCCTACATCATGGAGGATGTGCTGGAAAAGTACCTGCGCTTTTCGGGCTACAGCGTGAACCGCGTCATGAACATCACCGACGTCGGCCACCTGACGAGCGACGCCGACGAGGGCGAGGACAAGATGGTCAAAGGAGCCAAGCGTGAGCACAAGACCGTCATGGAGATCGCCAAGTTCTATACCGACGCGTTCTTCGCCGACTGCAAGAAGCTCAACATCAAGCGCCCCGACGTCGTCCAGCCCGCAACGGGCCTGATCGACGATTATATCAAGATCATCACGAAGCTGCTCGACACCGGCTATGCCTATATCGCCGGCGGCAATGTGTACTTCGATACGAGCAAGCTCGAGCGCTACTATATCTTCAACGACCACAACGAGGAAGACCTCGCCGTCGGCGTGCGCGAGGGCGTGGAGGAGGACGAGAACAAGAAGAACAAGAACGACTTTGTCCTCTGGTTCACCAAGTCCAAGTTCGAGGATCAGGCGCTCAAATGGGATTCCCCCTGGGGCGTCGGATATCCGGGCTGGCACATCGAGTGCTCCGGCATTTCGATGAAGTACAACGGCGAATACCTCGACCTGCACTGCGGCGGCGTGGACAACGCCTTCCCGCACCACACGAACGAGATCGCGCAGAGCGAGAGCTACCTCGGTCATCCCTGGTGCCTCCAGTGGTGCCACGTGGCGCATCTCAACACCTCGCACGGCAAGATGTCCAAATCCAAGGGCGAATTTCTGACGGTCTCGCTGCTCGAGGAAAAGGGCTACGACCCGCTGGCGTACCGCTTCTTCTGCCTGCAGAGCCACTACCGCAAGAGCCTTGTCTTCACGTGGGAGAATCTTGACAACGCGGTCGCCGCGTACAACAAGCTCATCGCGAAGATCGCGAACATCAAGGACGAGGGCGGCGTGGACGAGGCCGTTCGCGCCGAGTACCGCGCAAAGTTCATGAAGGAAATGGACAACGACCTCAACACCGCCATGGGCGTGACCGCGCTCTACGATGTGCTTAAGGCCAAGACCACGGGCGCGACGAAGCTCGCCATCATCGGCGACTATGACACGGTGCTGAGCCTCGACCTTCTCAAAAAGGCCGAAGCCGAGCGCGAGAAGAAGGAGAAGGCTGCGTCTCAGCAGAGCGCGGGCGGCTTCACGGTCGTCTCTGAGGATGGCACGGCGGACGAGGGCATCGAGAACCTGATCCGCCAGCGCGCGGAGGCCAAGAAGGCGAAGAATTTTGCCGAGGCCGACCGCATCCGCGACGAGCTCAAGGCGCAGGGTGTCGAAGTGACCGACATGCCCGGCGGTGCAAAGTGGAAGCGCGTGTAAAAGGAAATTTTTAGAAAACGCAGGCGCGGCGGATCATCCGCCGCGCCTGTTTGCCTCTTTGGGGCAGAATAAGAAGCAGCGAAGCAGCATCACGGAGGACGCCATGAGCAGAAAAGCGAGAAACCGCATGACAAGAGAGACCATCCCCAAGGGCTTCAGCGCCCCGATGGCGTTCGTCGATTTGCTCCCTGTCGTATTTTTCGGCTTCTCCGCGGTGAAGACGGGGAACCTGTTCCACAGCGGACTGTTTGTAGCGGGTGCGGTAGTCTGCCTGCTCTCGGGTGTTGTGAAGGTGGGATGGAAGCTCATCGCGGCCGTCTCCCAAAGGAACATCTGGCCGATGTTTGTGCAGATGCGCGTCCTGATGCCGGTCGGCTTTTTGACGATGTTCGCGGCGCTGATCGTAGACCGCGCAGGGCTGAACGGGGAAGCGATGCTTGCAAAGCTGAGCGGTTTTCCGGCATGCCTTTTCTTCCTTGCGGGCGCGCTTGGGATGATTTTGATGCTCGTTTTCGCGTTCCGGATGGATTCGAGCGACCCGAAGGTGAACTGGATGGAGCAGACCGTCAACAGCCTTGCGCAGATCTGCTTTTTCATCGGGCTGATGCTGCCCTGACGCTCTGCATCGAAAGAAAGAAAAGGGCCGCCTGTGGACGGCTCCCTTTGCCTCAGATTATGAAGAAAAATGAACATGAGCGCTGTTTCAATGAATATCGAAAATGAATCAAGGTAAAGGATATTATTCAATAGTCGCAATGCGCAGAGCGGAATTTTACTCGCTTTTTGGCGGCGGATATGATATGCTTTTCCCAAATGATGGTCAGAAAGGACAAGGTTTCCATGATCAATATTTTCGATATGATGGGGCCGGTGATGGTCGGTCCGTCCTCGTCTCACACGGCGGGCGCGGCGCGCATCGGCAATATGGGAAGAACGCTGCTCGGCGAAGAGGTGGCTCGCGCGGACATCGGCCTGTACGGCTCGTTTGCTGAAACGGGCTACGGCCACGGCACGGACCGCGCGCTTTTGGCGGGACTTCTCGGCATGAAGCCGGACGACCTGCGCATCCCGAACGCCTATGAGGAGGCGAACCGCGCGGGTATGGCGTATTCGTTCCGCACGGTGGAGCTGCGCGACGCGCACCCCAACACCGCGCTTTTGGAGCTGACGGGCAAAAGCGGCAAAAAGCTGACGCTTCAGGCGTCGTCCATCGGCGGCGGCGCGATCGTCGTCAACAAGATCGACGGCATCGACGTAAACTTTACGGGCGACTTCAACACGCTGATCGTCCGCAATCAGGACGAGTCCGGCTCGGTCGCGGCAATCACGTCGATTTTAAGTCAGGTGCACATCAACGTGGCGAACATGAGCGTGAACCGTCACCGCCGCGGCGGTGACGCGCTGATGGTCATTGAAACGGATCAGCACATCAAGCCCCGGCAGGTGGAATTTCTCTCGGAGCTGCCGGGCATCCTGAGCGTGACCTATTACGATAAGGAGGACGATGAAGATGGCGCTGGATTCGATGAAGGAAATCTTTGAGCGCTCGGCGCGGGAGAATATCCCGTTCTGGGAGATCGTTTTGCAGTATGATATGGAGGAGCGCCAGGTGAGCCGTCAGGCCTCGATGGCGAAGATGCTGTCGACCTGGCAGGCCATTCAGGATGCGGCGGACTCCTATACCGGCACGCAGCGCAGCGTGAGTGGTCTGGTCGGCGGCGACGGGCTCAAGATGCGCCTGTACGCGCGCCGCGGAGAGAGCATCGGCGGTGAATTCATGGACGAGGTCATCGTGCAGGCTATCTCCATGGCGGAGTCGAACGCCTGCATGCGCCGCATTGTGGCAGCACCGACGGCGGGCTCGTGCGGTGTGGTGCCGGCGGTGCTGCTGCCGCTGTGCGAGCGCGAGCATTACACGCAACATGAGCTGCTTGAGGCGCTGTATGTCGCCTCGGGCATCGGCGCGGTGATCGCGTACCGCGCGAGCATCTCCGGTGCGGCGGGCGGCTGCCAGGCCGAGATCGGCACGGCGTCGGCCATGGCGGCGGGCGCGCTCGTGTCGCTGCGCGGCGGCACGAATGAGCAGATCGGCCACGCCGTGGCGATGGCGCTCAAAAATCTGATGGGCCTTGTGTGCGACCCCGTCGCGGGCCTTGTCGAGGTCCCGTGCGTCAAGCGCAACGTCATCGGCGCGGTGAACGCGATCTCCGCGGCGGATATGGCGCTCGCGGGCATCGAGAGCCGCATCCCCGTCGACGAGGTCATCGACGCGATGGGCGAGGTCGGACGGCGCATGCCGGTCGAGTTCCGCGAGACGGCGCTCGGTGGTCTTGCCGCTACGCCGACTGGCAAGGCAGTCAAGGAGCGCATGCCGCACGGCGCGCAGTAAAAGTACGCAATAAAGTGAGAAAAATGACTTCCGTTCAGGGAAAACCTGAACGGAAGTCATTTTTTATAAACCGCACAGAGATACGGGTTGTTCCAGATTTATTGATGGGCATAAAATTATGAAGCTTATATAGATAATCAATCGATGATTTTGAAGCAATTTGTTGAAAATGCCTTAAAAGATACGGTATAATCGCCGTCAGGATTAGATAGGAGGGCAACCATGAAACCTGACACAGAAAAGGTCCTGAGCATTCTTGCCTCGCATGAGAATGACCCATCGAATCTCATCGCGATTTTGCAGGATGTTCAGGCGGAGTACAACTATTTAAGCGAAGCAAACCTGACGCTCATCGCCGATACGCTCGGATTAAGCGTGTCGAAGGTGTACAGCGTGGCGACGTTCTATGAGAATTTCTCGCTCGAAGCCAAGGGGAAGCACATTGTCAAGGTCTGCGCGGGCACGGCGTGCCACGTGCGGAAGTCCGGGCCGATTTACGATGCGATCTATGAGTATCTGGGTCTGCACGGAAAGAAAAAGACCTCGGACGACGGCCTCTTCACGCTCGAAACGGTCGCGTGTCTCGGCGCTTGCGGTTTGGCGCCGGTCATGACCGTGGACGGCGAGGTGCATGCCAAGATGGACCCCGAGCGTGCCATTGAGCTGCTCGAGACCATCCGCAAAGAGGAGGTGCGAGCGTGAGCAAGCTGACAAGAGAAGAATTCCGCGCCCTGCGCACAAGAGCAGAGCACGACCTCGCGCAGAGCCGCGAGGTGCCGTCCATCCTCATCTGCGCGGGCACGGGCTGTATCGCCGGCGGCGCGATGAAGATTTACGACAACTTCAAATCCGAGTGCGAGGCGCGCGGGCTGAAGGTCTACGTCGGCTTGAAGCACGACACGGACGAGGAAAAGAGCCTGCACGTCAAAATGAGCGGCTGCCACGGCTTTTGCGAGATGGGCCCGCTCGTGCACATCGAGCCGATGGGTGTGATGTACATTCACGTCAAGCCCGAGGACTGCCACGAGATCTTAGAGAAGACCGTACTCGGCGGCGAGGTCATCGACCGTCTGGTCTACCATCTCGACGGCACGGCGTACCCGAAGCAGGAGGATATCCCGTTTTATAAAAAGCAGCACCGTGTGGTGCTGGAAAACTGCGGCACGTCGGACGCCGAGGACATCGAGGAGTATATCGCCAAGGGCGGCTACAGCGCGTTTGAAAAGGCACTGTTCGAGATGACGGACGAGCAGATCTGCCGCAATATTCTCGATTCCGGCCTGCGCGGCCGCGGCGGCGGCGGATTCCCCGCCGGACGCAAGTGGGATGGCGCGCGCAAACAGAAGAGCGCGAAAAAATACATCGTCTGCAACGGCGACGAGGGCGATCCCGGCGCGTTCATGGACCGCAGCGTGATGGAGGGCAATCCACACAGTGTGCTCGAGGGCATGATGATCGCGGGTCTCGCCGTCGGCAGCGACGAGGGCTATATCTATGTGCGCGCGGAGTATCCGCTGGCAGTGAACCGCCTGAAAACGGCCATCGCTCGCGCCGAGGAGATGGGCCTTCTCGGAACGAACATCCTTGGCAGCGATTTCAATTTCCGCATCCACGTCAACAAGGGTGCGGGCGCGTTCGTCTGCGGTGAGGGCAGCGCCCTGACCGCGTCGATCGAGGGCAATCGCGGCATGCCGCGCGTCAAACCTCCGCGCACCATCGAGCATGGCCTGTGGGCAGAGCCCACGGTGCTCAACAACGTGGAGACGTTTGCCAACGTCCCGCTCATCATCAAAAACGGCGTGGAGTGGTACCATAGCATCGGCACGGAGAAGAGCCCCGGCACGAAGGCCTTCGCCCTGACGGGCAATGTGGTCAACACGGGCCTTATCGAGGTGCCGATGGGCACGACCATCCGTGAAGTCGTTTTCGACATCGGCGGCGGCATTCCCGACGGCAAGAAGTTCAAGGCCGTGCAGATCGGCGGCCCTTCCGGCGGCGCGACCACGGCGAGCGACGAGCATCTTGACCTGCCGCTCGACTTCGACTCGCTCAAGAGCATCGGCGCCATGATCGGCTCGGGCGGCCTCGTCGTCATGGATGAGGACACCTGCATGGTCGAGACCGCGCGCTTTTTCATGCGCTTTACGCAGAACGAAAGCTGCGGCAAATGCGTTCCCTGCCGTGAGGGTACAAAGCGCATGCTGGAGATTTTGGACCGCATCATCGCAAACGAAGGAAGCCTTGAGGACCTTGACCTTTTGCAGGAGCTCTCCAAGACCATTTCGGAAACGGCGCTGTGCGGCCTCGGCCAGAGCGCGTGCAAGCCCGTACAGAGTACGCTGCGCCACTTCCGCCAGGATTATCTGCGTCATGTGGTCGACCACCACTGCCCGATCTGCAACGGCCGCAAGCGCCGCCTTGTCATCAAGCCTGAGCTGTGCAAGGGCTGCGGCAAGTGCAAGCGCAACTGCCCAATGGAGGCCATCTCCGGCGAGATCCGCATGCCGCACACCATCGACAATGATAAGTGTATCCACTGCGGCGCGTGCTGGGGCGCGTGTCCGTTCGGCGCGATCGACGCCATTGAAGAGGAGGGCTGAGACATGGCAAAAGGTATGATGATCGTTGACGGTCAGCGCGTCAACTTCGATGGGGAAAAGAACGTGCTCTCCGTCATCCGTAAGGCCGGTATTGAAATGCCGACGTTCTGCTATTACTCCGACCTCTCCGTTTACGGCGCGTGCCGCATGTGCGTGGTGGAGGATGAAAAGACCGGCAAGATCGACGCGAGCTGCTCGATGGAGCCGCGCGACGGCATGCGCATCAGCACGAACAGCGCGAGACTGCTCAAGCACCGGCGCGTTATTCTGGAGCTGCTGCTCGCCTCGCACAACTGCAACTGCACCACCTGCGAAAAGAGCGGCCACTGCCGCTTGCAGGAGCTTGCCCAGCAGTTCGGCGTGCGCAAAATTCGCTTCCCCGATACGCGCGAGCACTACGAGATCGATAGCTCGTCGCCTGCGGTGCTGCGCGACCCGAACAAGTGCATCCTCTGCGGCGACTGCGTGCGCGTGTGCGAGGAGATGCAGGGCATGGGCATTTTGAACTTTGCCTACCGCGGCAGCAATTTACAGGTCATGCCCGCGTTCGACCGTAAGCTCGCCGAGACGAAGTGCGTGAGCTGCGGCCAGTGCGCGGCGGTGTGCACCACCGGCGCCATCACGGTGAAAAACCAGATCGGCGAGGCGTGGCGTGCCATCCACGACCCCAGCAAGCGCGTCGTCATCCAGATCGCGCCCGCAGTGCGCGTGGCGGTGGGCGAGGCATTCGGCTTCTCTGCCGGCGAAAATGTGCTCGATAAGCTCGTCACGGCGCTCAAGCTCATGGGCGTGGACGAGGTGTACGATACGACGTTCGGCGCGGACTTTACGACGATCGCCGAATCCGAGGAATTCCTCGAGCGCCTGAAAAACGGCGGCCCGTTCCCGATGTTCACCTCCTGCTGCCCGGCGTGGGTGAAATATCTCGAAAACGAGAACCCCAAGTATTTGAAGAACATTTCTACCTGCAAGTCGCCCATGGAGATGGTGGGTGCGATCTTCCGCGACAAGTACGCTGCGAAGGACGCAGCCGACGGCCGCACGACCTACCATATTGCCATTATGCCCTGCACGGCAAAAAAGATGGAAGCAGCGCGCCCTGAGTTCGTCCACGACGGACGGCCTGATGTTGACCTTGTGCTCACCACGCGCGAGGTGATCGACATGATGCAGGAGACCGGCATTCAGCTCTCCGAGCTGGAGCTGGAGTCCCCTGATATGCCCTTTGGCCTCGGCTCCGGCGCCGCGATCATTTACGGCACGAGCGGCGGCGTGGCCGAAGCGGTCGTGCGCCACTGCCTGCCCGATAAGAGCAAAAACGCCCTGCGCGAGATCAGCATCCTCGGCCTGCGCGGCGACGCGCCGATCAAGGAGGCGAGCGTGACGATCGGCGACACCGAGCTCAAGCTCGCGGTCGTCAACGGCCTTGCCAACGCAAAAAAGCTCTTAAAGGAAATCGACGAGGGCAAGAAGTTCTATCACCTTATCGAGGTGATGACCTGCCAGGGCGGCTGCGTCGGCGGTGCGGGCCAGCCCTACGGCCTCAAGAAGAGCAAGGAAAAGCGCGGCGACGGCCTGCACCTTTCCGACAACGCGGCAATGTTCAAGCGCGCGGAGCGAAACCCCGTGGTCGCCCAGATGATGGCGGAATACGGGGAAGAGCGGTGCCATGAGCTACTGCATGTGACTTACACAAACAAGTGACATAAGTCACTTGTTTGTGTAAAAGATTCACTGCGTTCTGTGCCTCGCCCTTGGCTCGACACTCACTCCGTGCAAAGTGTATTTACTGACGCACATGTCGTCAGTAAATACGGATTAGAAAATGTTTCGCGCCTGCGGGCGCGAAATGAGGTGCGAATATAAAAAAGGAGCTGAATGCCAAAGTTACCTACGCATAAGGACAACATTTCAAATTACCGTTCAAG
>UMGZ01073849.1_pt1 | contig 57457 bp, 45 predicted proteins | sample 1965421 | NCBI WGS metagenome assembly UMGZ01 (sample SAMEA4836087, study PRJEB28245) | human gut metagenome | biome: gut microbiome; material: fecal sample | place: Denmark | collected 2008
CGTTTGGCTCTGCGCTCGGCTTGCTCGTAAATTATCATTTATCCGACGATTGACAATAATTTTTTCGTCAATATCAGTCAAAATACGCCCTATGCTCTTCTGATCTTCAAGGCATGGTACCCAAACGGTACAATCCTTAATCTTGTCAGGGGATGTATGGCGTATTTTTGTCTGTTGGGCTGCAGCACTCAACTGTTGGCGTACTATAGACGAAGAAATAAGATAATAACAAAAGTTAGGGTCAAGAAGTCCCTCCTTGCATCTTACAAGTGCTACGTCTTGGCTCTGTATATACTTTCCGCTTTCAGGAATTCTTGCCGTTGTACCTAACAATCCCACCGACTGCTCCGTCAATGGCGTTATGATATCTCCCTTATTCAGTATAAACTCGTCCCTTACCGTTCCTGTAAAATACAAGTCTGTCTTTGAGGTGTTTTCCTTGAAACCACCTCCATTCATATTAAAATTACCGAGGGTTAAACGTATTAGTTCACCCTCTTCTGCATAGAACTGGCCAGAGAGGCTCGCACCGCGAGAAACCTCAACCAATTCCCCAAGTTTATGTTTTGTTAATTTCATGTGCTGCTTGTTTTCTATAGCACAAAGGTACTCATAAACAAGCAGAATAATGCATTTCTAAACCTTAATTAAGGAATTTGCGGTGTGCTATCTTGACATTTGTCTGATTTACCATAGCATAATGCAGCGTAGTGTCTATTTTCACATGCCCCAACATCTTTTGCACTTGCTCAATCGGCATTCCCTTGTCAATAGCCATTGTTGCTAATGTTCTACGGAACTTATGAGGATGCACCTTATGCAGATTTACACGCTTTCCAAGCTGACGCAAACGAACTTCTACGCCACTAATGGTTAGTCTGGTATGTGGCGCATGGAGGCTAACGAACAATGCAGGATTAGCGTCTGTGCGTTGCTCCAAATACTTTTTTAGGTGGATTTTAGTTCGTGCGTTGAAATACACCTCACGCTCTTTGTTGCCTTTGCCGAACACTACACACTGGCGTTCTTGAAAGTCGATGTCCTCACGGTTGATTTTTACCAACTCCCCTACACGCATACCAGTACTAAGCAACAAATCTATCATAGCAATGTCACGCAATTCTTGGCAACTGTCACGCAGCACTTCGATATTCTCATCTGTCAGCACCTCTTTGACCAAAGCATCTGTGCGTACCTTATGGATTCTGCGCACAGGACTTTTGGTAATATAGTCTTCATCTTCAAGCCAAGAAAAGAAACTGGAGAAAATGCGGCGCAAGTTGTCAATCGTAACCTTGCTAAGTCCTCGTTGTTCCTGTTGTTCAGCAAGATAGCAACGAATGTCATTAGTAGAAATGTCGCACACATTCTTCTTCACTGTCGCTATCAGTTTCTCAATGGAAGACTTATAATAGTGGATTGTCTTGTCAGAACAGCCCTCCACTTTCTTTGAGGATATAAAAGCCCCAAGAAGTTCAGCATTTTCCTTGTTGAGCTGTTCTTCCTCTGCCAACTTTGGCGTAATCTCACACTCAGATAGTGCCCTTCTGGTCACATCTGTAAGCAATTCCAACTGATTATCAGTTAGAACTGCTCGCATACCATCTAAAACGGCTTGTATAACTGTTTCTTTCATACCATATAATAAGTATTGGTCTCTATATAATATAAAGAAGAAAGAAACAATGTAGATAAATGATAATTTACCGATGCTTGACCGTTCATTAACAATGGCAATAACTCGTCGCGCTGCTTAGTAAGCGTATTTATTTCTTTGTCATTTTGTAGTCTCGCAAAAAAGTATGGTTGCATTTTTTTGTTAAACTCTATTATACATCTATTATTCGTAGGAAATGGAATTAAAATGTTTTCAATATCATCTTTGTTAAATCCGGCTTGTGCAGCTCGTTGACCAATAGAATTAATTTTGTTATAAAATCCGTCTGACATTAAAAATATTCTGAGATATTCTGTATATTCTTTTACCTTTGGGCTAACTTTTGCAAGAGCAACATTATATGCACCATTTAACCCATAGCATATACGACCTAAAGAAGCACCATATCTTGCAATCATAATATCCGTTTCAGCGCATAACTTATTACTTTTTCTGATAGGTATATATGTTATATGCGAATTTGAATAATAATCGCGAATTTGCACAAATCTAACATAACCATCACGATATTCTTCAATAAATTCGGAAGCTGGAGGTTGACTGCCGCCTGCATAATCCATTATTTCCGATAAAGGAATTGCTTCCCAATTTGACGGAATTGACAAATGCAACTTCTCATTCCACACCATAGCGCCACCGCTTGATTTATACGGCTTGCCATCCTCATTCGGGAAGTCAAACTGTACAAACCAATAGTCGTAGAGTTGCTTTGCCATCGCCTCTAAATTATCATTTATCTGTCTTTTACACCAAACGTTAGTGTAAATCGAAGACAATACAAGAATTGCAAAGATAAGAATTGCAATTCTAAGTTCACTTATTTTTATTGTTGAGATGCAGCCTAACTTATCAAAAGTTAGCCTTAACACCACAAATTCTCATCGTGCACCGTACGCCGTCCGATCGGACACCGAACGCAACCCAATCGGGCGGCGGACGGAATCTGATTGGACGGCGGACGCAGAACGATGACTTATTGCGAAAGAAATCAGGCTATTATTATGCCTCATTTCCGAAACCTGCGTTGTTTTTTCCACCGTTTAATGCAAGAAGAATTTTTCCAACACACGATACCAATAATCCCACGAATAGCCTACCGAAGGATGGTTCACCGCCATCGCCTTCACACGCCTGCCGTTGTTCAAGAGATAAGCGCCCGTCGCCGTGCTGCACCCGTCCACAACTATCGCCTCGCCGTCCTGCCATCGCTCGCCCTGCATCTTGTCCCAAAGGCGCTTGCCCCAAACGACGACATAATGCTTGCCGACGAAGGGCTGAAAGAATATGTTGTTTGCCATAAGTTATAACCATGAACTAATCCAATCATAAACTATAGAACCCAAGCTGGTAGATGGCTGGTAGATATCTGCAAAACAGAAGCTATCTACCAGCCTCTAACTCACTTCCCAACAACGCGTTATACGCCTGCTGGGAGATATGGTGGATTTTTCGCGTTTACGGCAATAAAAATACTTGCATTGATGGTATCTTTTATTATGCTTACAGACTTTGTAAGCAATAATCTCTACAAACCTTCTCGCAAGAACTTGCGGAGATGAATGTGTGTTATGCCATCATCGTCATTCTTTGTAAGAAGCGGTGTCATAGAGATAACATACTTCGGATAGTTGTCCTTAATAGAACGCAGATTGCCAAATTCTCTTTCACGTGTAGCTTGCTCCGCTATAATGAACGAAGCCTGCACATAGATACGTTGTCCTTCTGGCTTTGTGCATACAAAGTCTATCTCACCAGCCTGTAGCTGTCCTACATAAACCTGATAACCAAGTCGGATGAGATGTTCATATATAATATTCTCTATAACCTTCTCAATATCTCCTTCCCTTGTACCACCAGCTATGGCATTTCTTACGCCATTGTCCTCAAAGTAAAACTTATCATTGTTCTCAAAGACGCGCTTACCGTGTATGTCATATCTGTTAACCTTATGCAAGATGTATGCTTCGCATAAGAAAGAAATGTAATTGATGACAACAGAAGAAGTGATTGACTCGCCTTGCGACTTCATATATTTTGCAATACTGTTAGCCGATATCAACTTTCCTATATTGTCAGCCAGAAAGCGTACCAAGTTCTCAAGGAAAGGAACGTTTCTTATCTGGTTCCTCATTATCACATCCTTCAGAAGCACGGTATGGTATATATCTATCTGATATTCTCTTGCATCATCCTCTTCCAAACCGATTTTTGCCAGACCAGGCATTCCTCCATATTGTATATACAAAGACAGCGACTCGTCATTGTCTGAAAGATTATGAAACTCCAAGAACTCATTGTAACTGAGAGACTGTATATAGATTTCTTTATATCTGCCTCCAATGAGTGTACTAAGTTCGTTGCTCAGCATACTGGCGTTACTACCCGTTATAATGATGTCCGTGTTTGGTTCAGTGCGAAAACTGCGTACGGAGCGTTCAAACTCCTCTATGTCTTGCACTTCGTCAATAAGGATATAATTGTACTTGTCGTTCGCCCAATGCTTTTCAATATATTCATTGAGATCCCGATAAGTCTGTATGGCATCATATTGCCACTTCTCCTTATCTATATAGATAACATTATTGCCTGAATCAGCCATCTTGTCATCACGTATCATTTTCAAGACACAGCTTTTACCAACACGACGCTGACCAACAAGCACTATTATCGTTTCCTTCCCAAGATATTTCTCAATCTTGTCAATGTATGATTGTCTCCTAATTGTTGCCATATTTATTCACTATAAAAGATATTTTCCGCAAAAATAGCAAATTTATCTTTTATAAAAGACAAAACCACTAAAAATTCCGTTTTTATCTTTTATATTGAATAAAATATTGTTCGACACATTTATTATACGTAAATTTTGATTACAACAAAGCGATTTCCGCTTCGATGTTCTCTGGGGTAAAGCAGATGGCTTTCAGCTCCACTTTTTCAAACACTTGTTTAGGCTTCACTTGAAAAACCCTACTCATAGTAATTCGTTTTTTAGGTTATACTATAAATGCCGTTTGCACGGCATTACCTGTCAAAGGGCAAAGTTATGGTAAAGTGACGAACCATACAAGTCCATAATGGTTCATAGGTATAAGAACCATACCATTTGTCTATTTTTCTGATATTGTTTTTCCGGCAAGTACCAGGGCGCGCTGGCGCAGATAGCTGTGCAGAGTGAAGCCGTCAGCCTTGACACAGTTGAGGAGGGCGCGCTTCTGCATCACCACCTCTTTGAGCGCTGGGAACACATCGTTGTAACGTTTCTTCACGTCCTTGTTCTCGGTCTTCACCGATGTCTTCTTCACAAGCTCCTCCACATCGGTAATCTTTCGAGCGAAGTAGTCGGCGCCCTTCTTCAATCGTTCCTGCAGCAGGGCATTCGTCTGATAGTCGGCAGAAGCGATTACAATCTGACTGTACTGCAACTTGAAGCGCTCCGCCACATCCATAAGCTCGGTCTTTATAGTGCCCGTGCGTGCCTTGTATTCGGCGATGAGTTTCGGAAACGAACGGCGGAAATGTCCGTCGAGCAAGTCGAGCACACGGTTGAAGGCATCCATCAGCGGACGGAAGTCGAACAGTTCGCTCACCACCGACAGATAGTAGTCGCGCTGCAACTGTTCTATCTGTCCCTCGCTCGGCGTGTGCTCAATGGCGTGCGTGGCGTATTCGTCTACAGCCTCATCACGAATGATAGCCGTCTGCGGCAGCGGCGCACTGAGCACCATGCCTTCGAGTGTGCGGCAACGCGAGAGCGCCACGTATGTCTGTCCGTGGGTGAAGGCACGCTGCACGTCGATAATGGCGTGGTCGAACGTCAAGCCCTGACTCTTGTGAACGGTGATAGCCCATGCTGTCTTCACGGGGAACTGCGTGAATGTGCCTTCCACCTCCTCGCTTATCTCGTTGGTCTTCTCGTTGAGCACATAGCGCGTGTTGTCCCACTGCTCGGGCTGCACACGTATATTTTCGCCAGTGTCCTTCGCCGTAACGGTGAAGCCCTCGGCGTCTATCTCGGCAATGGTGCCGATCATACCGTTGTAGTAAGCCTTGTCTGCCGACGAGTCGTTCTTCACGAACATCACCTGCGCACCGGTCTTCAGCGTGAGCGTCTCGTCGGTCGGGAAGAGCATCTCTGGATACTTGCCTTCGATGGTGGCAGTGTAGGTATAGGGCTTGCCGGGGAGCAGTTCAAGCTCGTGGTCGTTGATGCGCTGCGCCTGCCAGTTGTGCGTCGTAAGACGTATGTAGCCGTCTTCCTTGCGCGGCTTGAAGTCGGGTATATAGCGCGAGTTGAGCGCAGAGAGCACCGCAGCGTCAGCACGGTTCTCGCGCACCTTATTCAGTATGTCGAGGAAACGCTTGTCGCTCTGGCGATACACCTTCGTCAGTTCGACGATGGCGTATCGTGTGCGCTGCAAGGCGAGCGACGAGAAGAAATAAGGCGTGGCGTAATAGCGCGAGAGCATCTGCCACTCATCGTCTTTTGCTACGGGAGCAAGCTGACCCAAATCGCCTATCATCACCATCTGCACACCACCGAACGGCAGGTTGTTCTTGCGAAAACGGCGCAACACGCTATCTACAGCGTCGAGAAGGTCGGCACGCACCATAGAGATTTCGTCGATGACTAGCGTGTCGATAGAGCGTATTACGTTAATCTTCTGCTTTGAGAAGCGGAACTGCTGTTCCTTGAGGTTATAGTTGGGTATGAACGGCGCAAACGACAACTGGAAGAACGAGTGGATGGTCACACCCTCGGCGTTGATGGCAGCGATGCCCGTAGGCGCAACAACCACGATGCGCTTCGACGATTCCTCTTTCAGTCGGCGCAGAAAGGTGGTCTTTCCCGTGCCTGCCTTACCGGTGAGGAAGAGGTTGGTGTTCGTTGTCTCTATTATGTCCCAAGCGAGTTGCGTTTGCTCTGTCATTTTCTATGCTGATTAATGGTTGTTTAATGTGTGTTCTGTGTGAACAATGAATTACAAAAGTAGTAATTATTTTTGATTTTTACGCTTTTACCTTTCTACTTTTTTCAGTACCTTTGCAATGTTTAGGAGGTATGGGCTTTCCTGCCCGTATCACACAACAGGGCTACGGCAAGAACTGAAAGTCAGCGGCGCGTAGCGGAAAGCTAATGCCATAGCCTCCTACTGAATAAAAAAAACGAAATATGATAAAAGCTTTATTTTTCGACGTAGACGGAACACTCGTCAGCTTTAATACGCACAAGGTGCCGGAGTCTACAACTGAAGCACTTCGCGAGGCTCACAAGCGCGGCGTGAAGCTCTTCACCGCTACGGGTCGCCCACGCCAGTTGCTCAACAACATCACGGAGGTGGAGGACATCATGGACGGCTTCATTCTTGCCACCGGTGCTCAATGTGTATATGGCGAAAAGGTAGTGCGCCAGGACCTCATTCCAACCCATGAAGCTGAGGCGATAGTCGACTTCTGCAACCGTCTCGGCGTGCCGGCGGTGGTTGTGGGCACAAAGGATCTGCAGATTATCAACCGCAACGACAGCGTGAACCATGTATTCTACGACATGCTGAAGGTGACGTACAACAAGTTCGACGTGCCGGTTGAGGAGGTTATAAAGCAGGGCATACTGCAGATTACGCCGTTCCTCACCGAGGATCAGGAGCACACTATCCTACCCCACGTGCCAGGCACAACGTCTGCACGCTGGTATCCTGCGTTCTGCGACCTTACGTCTGCCACAGCCGACAAGGCGAACGGCATCCGCGCCATTGCCGAGCACATGGGCATCAACATCAGCGAAACGATGGCGTTCGGCGACGGCGGCAACGACCTTACGATGTTGCGTGCAGCGGGCGTTGGTGTCGCTATGGGCAATGCGCTCGACGAGGTGAAGGCGCACGCCGACTATATCACGAGCTGCGTAGATGAGGATGGTATAACGAATGCACTGAAACACTTTGAAATCATTTAAAAGTAAAAAAGTAAAAGAGTAAAAAGATAGGGTGCGGAATACGGGCAAAATGCCAACATCCAATTCTTTTTACTCTTTTACTTTTTTACCTTTTTACTTTTATAAGAGTGGTGAGAACAAGCGCACGAACGACTCTGCCAAGCGGTGCATGAATGGGCGTTTCCGCTCGCCGTACACACTTTGATAGTCAATGCTTTGTTGCTCATCGGCAAGGAAGATGTTCTTCATGCGCAACGCCACACTTCGATTATAGACAAAGACATTAGCTTCGAAATTGTTCTCGAAGCTACGGAAGTCGATGTTCGTAGAACCGCAGGTGCAGAGCGTGTCATCAGAAACGAGCAGTTTGCTATGGTTGAAGCCACCCTCGTAGAGCAATATCTTCACGCCTGCCTCAATCACCTCCTTAACAAACGACATTGACGATAGTTCAAGCAGTCGCGAGTCGCTATGGCGCGGAACCATCAGTCGCACATCTACGCCGGCAAGTGCTGCCGTGCGCATGGCGAAGAGCACCTGCTCAGTAGGCAGAAAATAAGGCGACTCCATATACACATAGTTCTTCGCCTCAAGCAGTATGCGCACATATCCCTGCATGATGTCCGGCCAACTGGCTATCGGACTGCTCGTCACGACCTGCATCAGACAGTCATTATCGATGTGCCACGGCATAGGCGGATAGTACTTCGAGTTGGTAACGAGTGTGCGGTCGACGAAGTACCAGTCGACGAGGAACGTACGCTGCAGGGCGTACACCGCTCCACCACGTATTCGGGCGTGGGTGTCGCGCCACGGCAGTTGTCCGCCATACAGGCCTTTCACATAGCGCAGGGCGATGTTCATACCACCCACGAATGCCTCAACGCCGTCCACGATGCACACCTTGCGGTGGTTGCGGTAGTTCACCTTGCTCGTAAACGCAGGGAACTTAACAGGCATGAAGGCGTTGACATCAACCCCAGCACGGCGCATACACTCGAATAGTGAGCGCGGCACACGCCAACAGCCCACATCGTCGTAGATGAGGCGCACCTCTACGCCCTCTTTCGACTTGCTGATGAGGGCATCCGCCACCAATCGTCCGAGTGCATCGTCGGCGAAGATGTATGTCTCAAGATGTATATGCTTGCGTGCCGAAGCTATCGACTTCAGCAATGCGGGGAAGAACTCGTAGCCGTCGGTGTAGAACTCCACCTCGTTGTCCTTGAACGGAAGGGCAAGACTTTGGTTGGTGAAGAGTTGTATGAGCGAACGGTAGTCGTCGGGCAACGTCAATTGGCGTTGCTCCACAAACTCCAGCATCGACCGCTTCGACAACTGGTCAAGCGATCGCTGTGATATGAACGTCATCTTACGAGTGTTACGACCGAAGAATACGTAAAGTATTATTCCAACAATGGGCATAAAGAGTAGCACCATCACCCAGGCTATCGTCTTTGCCGGCTGACGGTTGTCCATCAATACAGCCAGCATGATGCTGACAATAATGAAGACGTAAGCTAATATGAATACCCAATGTATGTAGAACATATTATTTGTTGTTATGTTGAGATGTTGAAATGTTGTTATGTTGAGATATGCTTCATTTGTCACCACCTCACCATCTCACCATCTCACCACTTCACCCCCTATCATGCTATAATATTATTTCCCAACAACCGGGCGAGCTGCGAGCGCAGTTCGTGTGCCGTCTTGTATTCCTCCATCAGCTGCTGTAGGCGTTCGGGGTCGTTCACTGCGAGCGATATGTCGCGCTTCAGGTCGCGCAGGCGCTGCTCCAGATAGTCCATACGGAAGTCGTTGAGCAGGTGTTCGGTCTGTTGGCGCAGTGCTTCGATGCGGTTCTCCTCTTCGACGCGCAGCTCGTCAGCATTCTTCTCCTCGTCGGCACGTGCCGCCTTCTGCTCGTCGAGCAACTGATACTTGTCCATGCAAAGGTCGGTGGCAATGCGCGATATCTCGATGTCCGAATGGTGAAGAAAGAACTGCTCGGCACAGAAATTCTCGTCTCCGGCGTGGTTCACAGCCTCGTCAAGGATGCGCGAGTTGAGCGGATTTGCAAACTTCAGTCCGTCGACACCAAGGTTATATGCTATGTATTGCGCCACGTTAAGGTTCACCGTCGTGCCGTCCTCCGTCTCTACATTATTATATATGACAGTATCGCCGTTGCGCACAATCAACTCTACGAGCATCTGCTCCACCTTCGATGCCTGCTGCAATGGGGAAGGAGAGTTTTGTATTTTGAGTTGTGAGTTTTGAGTCGTCGGTTTCGTCGTTTGCGAATTGTCCGATGAGGAAGCGGTTGCCTCGCGGTTGCTGCGTATGAAGTTGTTAAGCGTGTTGATGAGCGTAGCCTCGTTGATGCCCATACGCACCGAACAGTCGTGCAGATAGGTGTCGCGCAGGATAGGGTTCGTAACGAACGATATGCTGCGCACCACGGAGTTGATTGCCTCCGAACGCTTCAGCGGGTCGCGTTCGCCACGCAGCAGCAGGTCGGTCTTGAACTCAATAAAGTCGGTCTGATGCTCTTCGATGTACTTACGGAATTCGTCTGCCGAATGCTTGCGTGCAAACGAGTCGGGGTCGTCGCCGTCGGGCAGCAGCAACACCTTGAGGTTCATACCCTCCGAGAGCAGCATGTCTGTACCGCGCAGTGCAGCATGTATGCCGGCTGCGTCGCCGTCGTAAAGCAGGGTGATGTTCGACGTGAAGCGGTGCAGTATGTGTATCTGGTGCACCGAAAGTGCCGTACCGGAGTTGGCCACCACGTTCTCTATGCCACACTGGTGCATGGAGATAACATCGGTGTAGCCCTCCACCATGTACACACGGTCTTCCTTGGCTATCGCCTTCTTAGCCTGATAGATGCCATACAGCTCGCGGTCTTTATGGTAAATATCCGAGTCGGGCGAGTTGACATACTTCTGGTTCACACCCTTTGTGCGCGAGTCGAGCAGTCGTCCGCCGAAGCCCACCACCTTTCCGCTGATGCCTATCCAGGGGAAGATGACGCGTCCGGCATAACGGTCGATCAGTTCGCCACGGTCGTTCTTGTAGCAGATGCCGGTCTTCAGCAGAAAGTCTTCTTTGTAGCCCTTGCGCAGTGCTTCCTGCGCTAAGGCACGGCGGTCAGTATCGTCGTAACCCAACTGGAACTTGCTGACGATATCATCGCGAAACCCGCGACTGCGGAAGTACTGCATACCGATGGCTACGCCGTCGGCGGTGTCGTGCATAAGGTGCTGGAAGTAGGAGGCAGCCCACTCGTTCACGATGAACATACTCTCGCGCTCGCTCTGCTCTCGCTTCTCGTTGTCGGAGAGTTCGCGCTCCTTTATCTCGATGTGATACTTTCGTGCGAGCCATCGCAACGCCTCAGGATAGGTCATCTGCTCATGCTCCATGATGAAGCCGACGGGGTTGCCACCCTTGCCGCATCCGAAGCAATGGCAGGTGCCGCGTGCAGGCGACACGTAGAACGACGGGGTCTTCTCGTCGTGGAACGGGCACAAACCCTTATAGTTGCTTCCACTCTTGCGAAGTGTAACAAACTCCGACACCACCTCCACAATGTTGGCAGCATCCTTTATCCTTTCTATCGTTGCGTGGTCTATCATACAAATGCGAAGTTACACATTTTTTTCCATTCCGCAGTGCTCACCCCACACGTTTTAGCTCCGCACTTACTAAAATTAATTAAAAGAGCCCTGCCTATTTTACCAATCAACACAAAATAAGTAACTTTGTACTGATGTATGAACAGCAACATACACCTAATCGATTTTACTAAAAACAAACATAACAATGATTAAAAACAATCTCCTTCTCACAGCACTCTTCACTGCCGCTTGCGGTAGCGCTTTTGCGCAGACCGAGAGCTTCGACCTCAACTCGCAGCGTGGTGAAAAGCAGGATGTGAACATGGTGCCGGGCAAACTGCTCGACCACCATGGTATCGTCGTAAACCCAACACCGCACAACCTCAACATGGACATGCAGACTTGGACCGACCTCAGCGCCGGCGTGAAGCTCATTGACAAAGCGGGTAAGTTTACAAACGATATCGATTTCCTCAAACAGAATGCTAAGGGCACTCCGCTCACAATCGTCTTCGGCGAGAAGCAGGCTAAGAAGGCAGGTCTGAAGAAGATGGTGTCGGGAGCATACCTCCTCACTGTCGACAAGAAGGGTATCAACATCGTGGGCTACGACGAGCGTGGCGCGTTCTATGCTTTGCAGACTCTACGCCAGATTGTAGAGAGTCCAGCAGCGCAGGGCAAGGTGCCGGCACTCACCTGCAACGACTATCCCGACCTGCCATTGCGTGGCGTTGTAGAGGGTTTCTACGGCGAACCGTGGTCGCATCAGGTGCGTCTCTCGCTCATCGACTACTACGGACGCAACAAACTCAACGAGTATGTGTACGGTCCGAAGGACGATCCTTATCACAGCTGCCCGAACTGGCGTCTGCCCTACCCTCCCGAGCAGGCTAAGAACATTCACGAGCTCGTAGAGGCTTGCCGCCGCAACCGCGTCGACTTCGTGTGGGCTATCCACCCGGGCCAGGACATCAAATGGAACGAGGAGGATTATAACAACCTCGTAAACAAGTTCAACCTCATGTACGAACTCGGTGTGCGCTCATTCGCCATCCACTTCGACGACATCGACGGCGAGGGTACTAACCCGAAGAAGCAGGTGGCACTCGTGAACCGCCTCACAAAAGAGTTCGTGAAGGCGAAGGGCGACGTTGCTCCGCTCGTTGTCTGCCCTACCGACTACTCGCAGCTTTGGGCTAAGCCGGGTCCTGACGGACCGCTCGCTATCTACGGCAACGAACTCGACCCTGAGGTGCAGGTGTTCTGGACCGGTGCTGTGGTTTGCTCTGACCTCACCAAGGAGACTCTCGACTTCGTCGACTCTCGTATCAAGCGTCCGGCTTACTACTGGTGGAACTTCCCCGTTACCGACTATGCCCGACATATCATCATGCAGGGCCCGACATACGGCTTGGAAACCGACATCACCGAGAAGATGACTTCTGGCGTACTGTCTAATCCGATGGAGCACGGCGAGGCTTCGAAGCTGGCGCTCTACGGCGTGGCTGACTACAACTGGAACGTAGCCGACTACAATGCTATCGACAACTGGGAGCGCGGTCTGGTTGACCTCACCCCTGAGGCTCACGAGGCTTACCGCACCTTCGCCATCCACTCTTGCGATACAGAGACAGGATATCGCCGTGCCGAGTCGTGGGAGACTAACACCTTCCGACTTGCCGACTTCTCGCAGAAGGCTTACAACGACCTCTATGGCGAGTTCGACCGCGTGGAGAAGACGAAGAGCACAATGGAGCGCGACTGCAAAAACCAGCTTCTGATGAAGGAACTGAAGCCGTGGCTTGAGCAGTTTGAACTGCTCGGCAAGCGTGGCAAGAGCACACTGAAGCTGATGAAGACATTCCGCAACGGCAATGCACAGAACTTCTGGAACGCTTTCGTGGCTAACCGCATGACTAAGGAGGCTCGCGCCGCTTACGAGAAGCACAAGCTCGGCACTATGAAGCTGCAGCCTTTCTACGAGAACGCTATGGACGACATGGCGCAGGAGTTCTTCAAGAACCTAACCGGCGAGGTGCCTGCTTTCTATAAGGGCATGGGCACTTATCCGACGCTCGCTACTACACAGAGCAAGCTGATGTTCGACAACGACTCTACTACATACTACCACTGCGGTCAGAGCCAGTCTACTGGCGACTGGGTGGGTGCCGACCTGGGTGCAGTGCGCGACGTTCGTGAGGTGAAGATTCTTCAGGGTCGCAACTCGGTAGACGACGTCGACTACTTCGACAACGTTGTGCTCGAGGCTTCTGAGGACGGCAAGTCGTGGACACAACTCACTGGCGAATTGCTCAAGACTTACATCATCCATTGGAAGGGCGAGCCGGTAAAGGCACGCTACGTCCGCATCCGCAAGGCCGTATCTGAGAAGAAGAGCTGGATTGCTGTGCGCGAGTTCATGGTTAACCCCACAACTCCAGAGAGCCTCAACTTCAAGGTTGAATCAGCAAATCTCGACGCTGCCATGTTCGGCTTCGACAAGAACCCCGTAACATCATTCCGCAACAGTGGCAAGACTTCGTTCTCTGTTGTTCCTGGCACAAAGGCATACACCATGCTCCTCAACGTAGAGCCGGGCAATGCCGTTAAGTTCAACCAGTACGACAAGAAGGGCAAGCTCCTCGCTTCTACCGACATCAACAACTCGTTCTTCAACGTCAACCTTAACGACAAGGCTGCGAAGGCTGAGATTGAGGGCAACGTAGAGGTATTCGAGGTAATCGCGAAGTAAAAGCGACGTCATTACTGTAAGACAACGCATCGCCAACAAGCGACGCTAACATAACCGACAAAACGGATGGCAAGCTACAAACGGCTCGTCATCCGTTTTTTTTGTTATAACTTTTTTGCTACAATCCCAATAAAGCCTTAACTTTGTACTCGAAAAGATTTAAGGATAATTATTTATGGATTTTAATTTTATCGGGACTATCTGGTCTCTTCTTCCTCCCATCGTTGCAATTGCGCTTGCACTGAAGACCAAGGAGGTATATTCATCGTTATTCATAGGTATTGTGCTCGGCGCTGTATTATACAGCATGTCGATGGGCACAGGTTTTGAAGGCTTCTTGACTCATCTGCTCAATGACACCGTTGGCACGGGAACTGACGCCAAGCAGTACGGTCTTATCTCCTGCCTGTCCGACCCATGGAACGTGGGCATCATCGTGTTCCTTGTCGTTCTGGGTTCCATCGTGTCGCTTATGAACAAGGCAGGCGGATCGGCTGCTTTCGGACGCTGGGCTTCCAAACACATCAAGACAAAGATAGGTGCGCAGATTGCAACTATCATTCTCGGCCTACTCATCTTCATCGACGACTACTTCAACTGCCTCACTGTAGGTTCTGTGATGCGCCCGATAACTATGCGCCATGGCGTTACAAAGGAAAAACTCGCCTACCTTATCGACTCCACTGCTGCCCCTGTCTGCATCATATCGCCCATATCGAGCTGGGCGGCAGCCGTGTCGGGCTTCGTATCGGGCGGCGAGAACGGTCTGGCATTGTTCTGCCAAGCCATACCGTTCAACTTCTACGCTTTCTTCACAATCATCTTCATATTTATGATTGTGTTGTCGGGTTTCGACTTCAAGGCTATGAGTAAGTACGACGCACGTCTGCAGGAATGGTACGAACGCACCGGCGGTCAGGTAGATGAGGTGATTGACACCAAACTGCAAATCGTAGAACATGGTGTGGGTGCCAAGCAAGACAGCAAGAAACCCGCAACGACAAAGGGTTCGGTTGCCGACCTCGTAGTACCTATCCTGATGCTCATCGTGTTCTGCATGGCTGGCATGGTTTACTCCGGAGGATATTTCGACGCAACAAGCACTTGCTACCACAACTTCGTAGACGCGTTTGCTGCAAGCAACGCTTCTGTCGGACTGGTTATCGGTTCGCTTGCAGCGTTGATTCTTACAATAGCAATGTTCGTGGCACGCCGCACGTTGAAGTTCGACAATGCCATGAGTTGTCTTATAAAAGGCTTTGAAGCGATGGTTCCTGCCATACTGATTCTCACCCTTGCATGGACACTGAAAAGCATGACCGACTCACTTGGCGCTGCCGAATACGTGTCGGGCGTAGTGTCAAGCACTGCCTCTGGTCTGCAGATGCTGCTGCCGGCTATAATCTTCATCGTTGCAGCGTTGCTCGCCTTTGCCACCGGCACCTCTTGGGGAACATTCGGCATACTCATCCCTATCTGCATCGCCGTATTTCCTGCTACCGCTCCGCTGCGCATCATCTCCATCTCGGCATGCATGGCAGGTGCAGTCTGTGGCGACCACGTGTCTCCTATCTCCGATACCACCATCATGGCGTCGGCTGGCGCCGAGTGCAAGCACGTCCACCACGTATCGTCGCAGTTGCCCTACGCCATAACTGTCGCCGCCGTGTCGTTCCTTACCTTTGTCGTAGCCGGCTTCACGCAGCAGCTCGGCATCGTAGCCAGTGCTGCCATTTCCTGGATCTTAGGCATAGCGATGCTTTTCTCAGCACTATGGGTGCTGAGAAAAATTGGTTACAAGCAATAAATCTACCATATCTATCAGCAGCGACGTAACAAGCTGTGTATAAACAAAATAAAGGCTGACAGATAGGCTGACAGATAGCTAAAAACATAAGTTATCTGCCAGCCTATCTGTCAGCCTTTATAATATTTTCAGTGCAATAGCTGCGCAGGCCTCAGCATCTGCGAGGGCATGATGATGTTGTGTCAAGTCATAGCCGCAGCGGGCTGCTATAACATCAAGCGTATGACGACCTTTGGGCCAGACCTTGCGCGAGGCGATGCAAGTGCAGTAGAAGTCGTAGTCGGGATAGTCCATCTGATAGACACGGAAGACGGCTTTCAGACAGCTCTCGTCGAACGCCTTGTTATGCGCCACGAGTGGAAGCCCCACTATCTTCGGCTCAATCTGCTTCCATACTTCGGGGAAGACCGGCGCACTGTCTGTATCAGAAGCGCAAAGACCATGCACCTGACTGCACCGGTAGTTGTAATACTCCGGCTCCGGCTTGATGAGCGAGTAGAAACGATCTACCACCTCACCTCCTCTAACAATAACCACGCCAACAGAGCATACCGAAGAACGCTCATTGTTGGCGGTTTCAAAATCTATAGATGCAAAGTCTTTCATTGTTGCAAGGTCGTATCAATTATTTGTTCTACGTTAGTAACGAAACACAAAGATACAGTTTTTTTGTGGCACAACTACTTTTTTTAATATCTTTATCACAGATACTCGTGCAAATAAATGTAAGTTTACATCAAATACTCGTGCAAATAAATGTGATTTCCATAAACTCATCCGCTAAAAAACATAACAAAAAAGCCTCACTTGCCACTGATTTGCAACAAAATCGAGGTTATATTGCCCATGATTTGCAACAAAAATTTATAGCTATTGCCACTGATTTGAGACAAAAAAGTTGTATCTTTGCCCATGAATTAAAACAAACACTATGTTCAAACGCAAGATATTAAGCAAATTAGAAGCATGGAAAAGAATGGAGTTATGCCGCGGTTGGCATAACTCCATTCTTATTTTAATTAATCTTATCTAAAGATGTCAAAAAAAGGAGTAAGTATAAAATAAAATGCACATACGCTCAAAAAGAAGACAAACTATTTGGCAAATAAAGTTAACGAAAAAAACAACGTCTATTTGATGTAAAAGGTGAAACAATAGGCATTGCCATCCACGGAAACGTCAACAATCACATTCCCTTTCTTCAGCGTTGCCCACTTGCCATCAACCTCCGCAGTTTTGAAATGGAACATGTTACTTAGTTCCGATTTTATGTGGTTATAGGCACGTTTGTTGTAGACACGAATCGAGACGAAAGGTCCGAAACCAACGCTTCCTGCTATCAGCACCGAAGAATTACCATTACCATATTTAATCGGACTGCCGTCTGCCGCCACCATACAATTCTTATAGTAGACATCCTCATAATAGAAGTCGTTCAACTCAGGGTCGTGATAGCGCCCACGAAACGCATAGCCGCTCCTTTCCGCTATCTTCTTAATACCAACGTTGCCCTCTTTCACACTCTTTATCAGCTCACCAATACTAATGATATCATTGAAAGACGCACGCTGCGCAGCAGACTGTCGCGGCGCACCCGTCATAGAGGTCTGGCTATAGCAGCAAAGCGAGCAGGTCAGAAACGTCAGAAAAGATATTAATACTTTCATATTGTATGGTTTAAATAAATGTTTTTATTGACGCTGCAAAGTTTACATTTTTCGGATATGATAGAGGCGACTTTTTTGCATATTCTTCAGCGTGCTTTTGCGCTTCCTGCGCTTGGATTCTATCACTATCATTATTCAAAGACTTTTTCGCCAAAACGGTTTATGATATCAGATTCGATTTTATATGGAAGGTTATAACATCCCCAAAAAGCACTTTTCCCAATATTTGTCACACTATCAGGAATATTGATGCTGATGAGTGAGCTACAGTTTTGGTATTTGCAAATCGCTTTATATCAATAGTCTATGCACTAAACGGTAGAAAAGTGATTACCTATATTCTAAAGATTGGAGAAAGACGAACATTTAACGTTTTTAACTTTTTTGAACCACAAATGGCTCGCAAGTATGCAATAAATTGATTAAGTCATGGTATTTTATTCTTGAAGTCGTCTTTTCTGGCAATATTGCCCCCTAATGTAAAAAGCGACACATTATTTATATAGGAATGCCATCTATACAGCAAGAAAAACGCTATAATTTGCCAATGAAACTTAATTTCAACACTTAAAGTATTGTTGTATAAAAGAACTTTTGTATCTTTGCGGTCGGAAATATTTATTATCATTCCGACCATAATTTATATACAAAATCGATGGAGAATGCAGTAGTACAACAGATTAGAAAAAGGATTACTCGCAGTAAGTTTGGCGAGATATTCTTTGTTTCTTCTTTTCCCCAATATGATGTCGAGTACGTCACAAAACTGCTCGCCATCTTTGAGAAAGAAGGATTGATTACACGAATAGCTAAAGGTGTGTATGTCAAGGCACGTAAAACACGTTTTGGCATCCTTTATCCTTCGGCTTACGAATTAGTGAAAGAGATTTCCAAACGAGATAAGGCAAAAGTTATACCTACGGGAGCCACTGCTGCTAATCGCTTAGGATTCTCAACGCAAGTACCCATGAACACTATTTTTCTGACTACTGGGTCTGGGCGAAAATTGAAATTAGGGAATCGAATAGTGACTCTGAAGCATGGGGCACCTAAGAACTTTGCATTCCGCGGATGTTTGATGCCAGAATTGGTACAAGCATTACGCAGCATTGGTGAGCACAACATCACTCAGGATGTTGAAGCGAGGATTAGACAACTGTTCTCGGAAACTCCTGAGACTGACACCATAGAATATGATTTATTGTTGGCTCCTGTATGGATGCGACAAGTTATAAAAAAAGGAATAAAATGAGTAAATGGATTGATTTCTCGCTCGACGAGCGAAAGGCGATGATACAAGGTGTGGTCGAGGCACGGCAAATTGATGAAGCTGCTGCCGAGAAGGACTGGTGGGTAACGGCAGTGTTGTATGCCCTTTTTCACTCCAGTGTATCAGAATATCTGTTATTCAAAGGTGGTACGAGTCTCAGTAAAGGCTGGGATATCATCAACCGATTCAGTGAAGATATTGATTTAGCATTGAGCCGTGACTATTTTCTGAACGTCAAGCAACTCTCTTGTGCAAGCTGCACCAGTAATACGCAAATACATAATCTTCGAGAGAAAGGACAGGACTTCCTGTATGGCGAGTTCAAAGACGAGTTATCGGCAAAACTTGTCGAAATGGGGCTTGAAGTAACAGTTCTCACAGACAATGACATATCCAATGAAAATGGTGAGCCCCAAAAGGTTCCACATGACAAAGACCCTTCTGTGCTTTACGTTCAGTACCCCTCACTCTACGATAGCCAAGCCGCATACGCAATACCAACGGTTAAAGTAGAGATTAGCGTGTTGTCAATGTCCGAGCCTTACGAGATGAGAAGAATTTCATCACTTATAGAACAGACATTCAAGGATGAAGATGTGGATTCCGACCTTGTCCAGACAATCCGCACTGTCAGTCCCGCCAGGACTTTCTTGGAAAAAGCTTTCCTCTTGTGTGAAGAGTTCCAGAAGGACGAACCGAGAACGCATAGAATGACACGTCACTTCTACGACTTGGAGAAACTGATGCAAACCCCATACGCAGAAATGGCTCTTAATGATTTGGTGCTCTATCATGAGATTGTGGAACATCGTCGCAAGTTCTATCATGTTGGTTATGTGGATTACGACAAAGAGCTACCCGCCACTATTCAGATTGTACCAAGTGACGAACTGATGTCCTCTTACGAAGCTGACTATAACGAAATGAAGGAGAGCTTCATTTATGGGCAACCTCTGACTTTCGGCGAGTTGATGGAAAAGATAACGAACCTTCAAGAACAATTCCGAGCTTTAGATGTCCCTAAAGGTTGAATGTAGATGAATTTTTAACAAAATCTACTTTTTCTCCAACATCTGCCACAGTTTGGCACACCCCCAGTATAATTTTGCAGAAAACAAATTAAAATGATTAATAACGATAGAGGGCAAAGCCTAATAAGCAAATATGTCTGGGTGACAGAGACTATCTATCGCAGACGGAAGATTTCATTCAAAGAACTGAATGAACTATGGCTTCGTGATGACATCAGCAGAGGTGTGGACATCCCAAAACGCACCTTTGACAACTGGCGTTATGTCATCTGGGATATGTTCGGTATCAGCATAGTCAATGAGAACCGTGGAGAATACCGCTACTACATCGAGAATGAGGAAGATATTAGCAAGAATGGACTTCGTTCCTGGCTCTATAACACCTTCTGTGTCAGCAATGCCTTGGCAAACAGCCAAAGCATCAAAGACCGCATCATATTGGAATATGTTCCATCAGGACAGGAATATCTCCAGACCATCATTGAGGCGATGAAGGAAAACCGTGTCTTGAATATCACCCATTATAACTATTGGAAAGATCAAGAGTATAATTTCGATGTTCAGCCGTATTGTGTGAAACTATTCCGTCAGCGGTGGTATCTAATTGGACTCAGTACTTACACATATTTCCGTGAACAAGGACCAAGAATCTATTCTCTTGACCGGCTTAGACACGTTCATATGAAGGATGAAACTTTCGTGATGCCAAAAGATTGGGATGCAAAAGAGTATTTCGTTGGCTGTTATGGTATCATAGCTGGCTTGAACAAGCAAATAAAGGACATCAAGTTAAAAGTTTCGGCAGGTCAGGCCAATTACATAAGAGACCTCCCTTTGCACGAATCACAGGAAGAAATTGAACGAAATGGAGAATACAGCATATTCACTTATCAGATGCGCACGACCTTTGACCTTCTACAGGAACTTCTATGGAATGGTGGCGATGTAGAAGTTCTGGAGCCAGCATCTTTACGTAGGGAAATGGCAGAGATGGTAGAACTGATGTGGAACAAATACAAGAATGACAAGAAATGAAGGATTTTGCAGCAATAGATTTCGAGACAGCCAACAACGAGCGTAGTTCTGTATGCAGCGTTGGAATAGTCATTGTTCGTAATGGTGAGATAGTAGATTCGTTCTACTCTCTCATCCAGCCAGAGCCAAACTATTATAACTACTGGTGCAGTCAGGTACATGGCCTTTGCTGCGATGATACAGATACAGCTCCAGTTTTTCCCGAAGTTTGGAAACAAATAGAACCGTTGATTGAAGGGTTACCGCTTGTTGCACACAATAAGCCCTTTGACGAGGGCTGTCTTAAAGCCGTGTTCCGCGTCTATCAGATGGACTATCCGGGCTATGAGTTTTACGACACACTTCGTGTTTCGCGTCGTGTGCTTCCTGATTTAGAAAACCACCAACTTCACACAGTTGCCGCCGCCTGTGGTTATGAGTTGGAGAATCACCATCATGCGTTGGCAGATGCAGAAGCCTGTGCCTGGATAGCAAGAGAGATACTATAGTTATCAACTTTTCAACTTCTCATTATCTTTATTAAATCGAGAATATAGAATAGACGGACAATATAATGTAACGACAACAAACGTAACTTTGAGGCGGGAATCTTGACAGATGACACAGAAATTGTCGAACAAGCCATGAACCAGTTCGATGAAGTCTGGATAGGAAAGCACTGCAAGGCATGCAAGCGTAGAGACTATTGTTCAGACCCAATCATTTAATCGAGAAAAAATGTACTTTTCTATAACCTCTGCCACTATGTGGCATAAGTTCACTTTAACTTTGTACCAACTTGGTAATAAACAGATACAACATGAAAAAGAATAGATTTGTGCATTTGAATGTACACTCCCATTATTCAATAATGGATGGGTGCGCCAGTATTCGGGAATTGGTTGACGCTGCCATCAAAGACAAGATGCTCGGCATAGCCATTACAGACAATGGTAACATGTCTGGTGTGATGGAGTTTTTCGACTATGTTTCTCGTATTAACAATGAAAGACGGCAGAAGGGGAAGAAACCTTTTAAGGCTATCATTGGTTGTGAACTGTATGTTGCACCAGATGCAAAGGAGGACAAGAAGCTTGGCAAGCACTGTAATGGACATAGTTTAACAGTCTTAGCAAAGAACAATCAAGGTTACAAAAACCTCATCAAGATTGTCAGTAACTCCTGGACAGATGGTTTCTATATGAGACCACGAACAGACCATGCAGATCTGGAGAAATACCGTGAAGGTATAATTGTCCTATCAGGTGGTATTGGCAGTGAAGTCTTTACTAGATTTTCCGACGGCGGTATGTCGGAACTGGATGAAACCATCAGATGGTATAGACAGACTTTTGCAGAGGATTTTTATATAGAACTGCGGCGTTATGCGGATTTATTCACAAGCGGTTCTGAATTACAAAGAATTACCGAACGCCTCATTGAAAAGGCTGACGCAAATGGTGTTAAGATTGTTGCCACAAATGACGTTCATTATCTAAGACCAACTGACATACGTGTATATAACACACTGCAATCCATTGCAGAAGGAAAGACCATAGAAGAGTATGAGAAGTTGAATTATCCTCTAAATAGATGGCTGAGAAGTCGGAAAGAAATGTGCGAACTGTTCGCAGATATTCCTGCAGCATTGGATAATACAATGGAAATCTTTGAAAAGGTTGAGTTCTATGACATACGCCATGCTCCCATCGTTCCATCAATTGACATTCCTGATGGGTTCGGGAATGAGAGAAGGACAATGGAGGACAACTATCTGGAATACCTTTCTTTTTCCAAAGCAAACCAGATATATGGAGAATTGCTTCCTGAAGATGTCTCTGAAAGGCTGAAGTTTGAACTACAAATCATTAAGCAGAGAGGTGCTTCCGGCTATTTCCTCTTTTTACAAGATGTAGTCAATACCGCTCAATCTGAGCTTGGCGTATGGGTTGGCCCTGGACGTGGCTCTGCTGCTGGCAGCCTCGTATGTTATTGCTTAGGCATTACTAAGATAGACCCATTAAAACACGATTTACTCTTCGAACGTTTTCTAAGTCCAGAAGGCACGATGTTCCCAGACATAGATATAGACTTCGACGATGAAGGAAGGAAACGTGTACTTGAATGGCTTCAGCAGAAATACGGCAAGGAATGCTGTGCTCATGTTGTTTCGTTCAGCACATTCTCAACAGCTAATGCATTCAGCACGATAGCCAAAGCCAAGCAAATGCTTACTCCTGAGACAATGGGTGTCAGCGAACTATTGTCGTCTCATTGTGGTTATTATTGGCATTCAATAAAAGATGCTATCAAATATGAACCAGAGTTGAGAAAGCTTGTTCGTAAGGCAGGAGCATCATTGCGTAACGCATTTGACAATACTGCCGTATTAGAAAGGAAAATCCGTGGATTAGGTGTCCATGCTTGTGGGTCTGTTGTTGCAGACGAGCCAGTGTCTAATTGGGCACCTGTCTCAACTTGTTCCATAGAAGATTCAAAGGGTAATGAAAAATTAGTGAACTGCACTCAATATGATGGATGGCATGTGGAATCATCCGGCCTTATTAAATTCGACTTCCTTGGTCTTAAAACGCTTTCTCAGATGAGAGATATATGTGCGAGTGTCAAAGTTCACTATGATAAGGATTTTGATATTGAAAAGATTCCAATGGATGATGAGAAGACGATGGAACTGTTTCAAACAGGCCAAACCGATGATGTGTTTCAGTTCACCTCAAAAGGGATGCAAAAATACCTGCAAAAACTTCATCCTACATGCTTTGAGGATTTGGTCATCTTGAACTGCATGTATCGACTGGGGCCGATGGAATATATTTCGACTCTTGTCAAGCACAAGAATTCCAAGAAGGCAGTCAAGTATATGATTCCTTGCTTGGAAAAGTACCTTCACAATACTTATGGCATTATCATTTATCAGGAACAGATAATGATGCTTTCTCGATTAATTGCCAACTTTAATAGAAGTGAGAGCGACTTGCTGAGAAAAGCCCTCGGTAAAAGGAAAATGGATGTGCTTTCTGTTCTGAAGCCTCGTTTCATAGAAGGTGGCATCAGAAATGGACACAAAAAGAATGTCCTTAAAAAGGTATGGAATGAAATGGAGACTAAAGGTATGTACGCTTTCCAAAAGTCACACGCTGTTTGCTACACATGGCTGGCTTATCAAATGGCATTTTTGAAAGCAAACTATCCTGAAGAGTTCAAACACGTCATGGAGAAATGTAATACAGACTGATTTCATCATAGGAATTGCCAATCTTCACAGGTTGTTCCCATAAAAACAAAAAACGCCTCGCACGATTTGAGCATTGTTAAGAGGCTTGGCGAGGACTGACGCTGCAAAGCTACAAATAATCATTGATAATACAAACTATTTGGCAAATAAAGTTAACGAAAAAATCCCCCATATCTCCCAGCATCGCCGTAACCTGCAAAGTATAAGCACAATAAAGGCTGGCAGATACGCTTCCCGAAAGCGATATCTGCCAGCCTATCTTCCATGCGTAGAGGCATATCTGCCAGCGTAAGCTTAGTCCTAACTCAGTTCCAGATCAGTTCACGCCAACTTTTAACCAACGTCTATTTAGTATAAATAGTGAAAACATAGGCATTGCCATCCACGGAAATGTCAACAACCACATTCCCTTTCTTCAGCGTTGCCCACTTTCCATCGACCTCCGCGGTTTTAATATGTTTTTACAAACGGAATTCCTGTTGCCATATACGCATATAAACAAAAACGCCTCGCACATTTGAGCATTGTTAAGAGGCTTGGCGAGGACTGACGATGCAAAGATACGAACAATCGTTGATAATGCAAACTATTTGGCAAGTAAAAACATGCCAAAGTGGATAACTTTGACATATTTATATTTAACAATGTTAAATCGGGGCTTAAAATCATATTTTACCAGCCAAACAAAGTGGTTTTCAAGGTAAAATTGCTATCTCTGTAACGTCTATACCCATACCGGAAGCCCCAATGGGCAGAGGATGGGCAGACATATATAACGGCCTCCCCTATTATAACCTACATAATCTACGATAGTAGAAATTATCAAGTCCTTATGTAATCCACATCACCACACTCCGCAAAATCCTCTCCAGTCCCGAAACCATCAACATCCGTCTATGGACTCGCAGCGATGAAATCCAGTCCTGGCACCGCTGCATCTCCCTCAAATATAATTTCTATAAAGGCACAAGACGAATGAAGCTGCTGGACTCTAACGAAATCCGGCAGCTTCGAGACGTGTGTATTTTTGAGGTGAATGAGATTGAGGTGTATATGTAAAAAGAGAATTATTTTTCTATAGATGGTACTCCATACCCCATTGACTTATTTAAATCACGTAATTTTACATATAAGCTGAAAGGGTTTCTGTTAGTCGAAGCCCAATCAACAACAATATCAACGAGAGCTTTAAGATCTGCATTGTAGCTCATTCTACTATCAGCATGTCTAAGTCCTTTATCGTCTTTACGGCGTCCTCTCGTCAAATAAGTATTTTTTTCTTCATATATTATATTTCTTGCACTTTCATTTTCTTTTCCCTTAGGGAGATAGTCTCTTAAAATTTTGTTTATGACATTGTAATAGAGTTCATATTTCTCATCTGGATCATCAATCTGTTGGTCCAGTAAGGATTCTATTTCATTTCTTATTTCAATATCTCCATTCTCAGCAAAAAACAAAGATTCTTCCTTGCTTTCACTTGCTTTCAATAGAATAGACTCTATTTCTAGCTCTCTTGCTTGCTTTTTCTCTTTAACAAGCTTTTCTAAATCAATATTGGTTTTATTCTCCATAATTGTTTATAACTAAAAGTTCTTTAATTTTTTCTGCGTTCTCTACTAGTTCACCAACTTTAAAAGGATTTGTGTTTATTAACCTTAAAGCCTTTGAGGTGCCTGGAATATATTTGATATATTTAGCCCATGTTTTGTATTTGTAACAATAAGTTGAATATATTATTGAAGGATGAATTCCCCATTGCTGAGCATATTTAGATACGTTATATGGAGAATTTATGTATCCCTCTATGAATTTTAACTTATCATCTCCTAACAGAAACTGCTGTGCAAAATTGTCTGCTTTATCTTCATTCGTTAGCATTAAATCACCATAATCACTACTTATATGATAACAATTTTTTGATATATCCTCAAAGTCAAATAACACATGGTATAATTCATGCATAAGTGAGAACCATAATGTGGGATATTTTTTACCTAAATCAGAAATGACAATACATGGTTTACCATTTATGCTTAAAGTAGCACCACGAACTTGCTCTTTACCTAAACACGGTTGATAAATAACAGTTACACCAACAGCAAACAAAGCTTTTGCAACTGTAGTTATGCCATATTCTTCATTCCTTGAATAAGGCTTGATCTTCGGAATTATTTCTAATAGTTTCTTTCTGTTATAATGATTGTTATTATTTATTGTTACGAATTGAGTGTAAGCCGAGCGAATCCAAAACTCCCTCATCTTCTCATTTGAGGTTTTCTTTGTCCTACTAAATGCACGCCCTAAATCATCAGAAGCAAAATCATAAAGGCTTTTTAGATTAAAGAACTTTTTTATCCGAGAAACTATATTTTTAGTACTATTTTCAGATGTTAGAAAACCATATTTCTTTAATGTCTGCAAATCAAACATCTCTACTAAATATCCAGCATCACGCGCATCTTGAATTTCGCCAATAGTATCAGCCTCCATTTTGGGCAAATAAGCAGAAGCCAACTTCCCGAACTCTACACCAATAAAATTAGCCACTTTAATAAAATTAACCAAGTTTATTTGTTTAGCAGTGCCTTCAAGGATTGGTTTTAAACTATTTAGTTGTATACCTAATAACTTTTGTATAGCCCTATCGGAAAGTCCAAGCCTAAGCTTTTTCATCTCATATAGTTCAAGTAAAGAATGCGATGATATGTTTTCATCACTTTCTTTTATTGCAGGTTGTAGAATTGGAGAAAAACTATTATTTATGTCCATTTAATTAAAATTTTATGCAAAAATACGAATAATATATAATACTACAAAATATTCTGCATAAAATTTTAATCATACACGTTATTTAATACCAACAAAATCACTTAAAGGGCGTAACCTGGCTCTGTAGGTATTTATTCGTTCCTTGATATTTACAGTCTTACTTAGTGGCATTTCATCCTTGTTGTCGAATTGAATGACAACATAATATGTGGCATGTTCTGGATTAAATCCATATTTTTCCAATGTCTCCTTGGTCCAAATTTGAAAGCATCCTTTCTTCTTCAACTTAAATAGCCTTACATCTTCGCCTCCTGTATGCAGTAGGACATATTGCATCCTTTCAAATCCAGGCGTTACACACAATGAGCCTTTTGAATCCCCTGCTCTTAGATAGCAAATGCCAGTTTCTATCATTTTCTCTTTAAGTTCCTTTCTTGCATGATTTACAATGACCATTACGTCACTTGGATTTTCTGTCATTTTCCGAAATATTTTATTAGCCGTTTCAACATCTGATATTTCGGTTTTCCTTTTAATACCCAAGTCCAAGAACCTTGCATCTTGATCTATTCCTATAAATGTCCTCCCCAATAAATTTGCAGCAATTCCTGTCGTGCAACTCCCTGCAAATGGGTCGAGAATAGTTTCACCACTTTGCGTAGAAGACATTATAATCCGATACATCAATCGTAGAGGTTTTTGGGTAGGATGTTTGCCACACGTTTTTTCCCAAAGTCCCGTTGTTGGTAGATTCCATACATCAGACATCCTTTTACCGCCATTTATATATTTCATCAACTCTATGTTGTAAAAATGACGTTTGTCTTTGTATTTTCTCGCCCATATTATATATTCTGCAGAAAAATTAAAATGACTATCTGATAATGTGAGTGGTGCATCTGGTTTATTCCATACTATTATGTTTAGTATCTTATAACCTAATTCCATCAAACAGTTAGAAACTGACGATATATTATGGTAAGTACCGCTCACCCAAATAGTTCCATTATCCTTTAAAATATTTCTACATTTTGAGAGCCAACTCATATTGAATTGGTTTATTTCCTCCAAAGGGCGAGCTTTATCCCAATTTCCCTTGTCAAAACATTTCACTCGCCCTTTTGCACGCATAGTAAACCCTTTAGACAAAAAATATGGAGGATCTGCAAATATCATATCCACTTTTCTGTTTAAAGATTCAAGAATTTCTACTGTATCGCCATGATACAGTAAAAAACTATTGTCGTTATAGTACTGTTCCATCAACCTATGTCCATAGAGTTCAACTTCGCTCTCAAGTTTGAAATGAAAGCTTTGCTTTTCGATTGCATCTCTTCAAAATAATGGTCATTTCTTAATTCTGCCACAAACTCATTTGTGGTCTGTGCGTCAGAATACAACACCAATGCTTCTGTTTCAAGCATGGTTATAATGGAAGCAACGTTGAAAATAAGTTTTGTATCGTCATGTATGTATGGAGCGACAAGCGTCAAATATTTGTTCCCAACTTTTGTCGTGTCAACGTGTCTGAACAAGTTTACTGTTTCATTGTTAACTTGCTGCATTTTAGAACGAATCAATGTCGCTTCTATCAGCCAATACATGTCTCTGTTGTATATTTCTATATCACCAATATTTCCAGGGGCATGCGAATACGGTATTCCTGCTTCATCGCATATAAAATTGGGCTTGTAAATAAAGTCATTGCCAAAATACATATAGGCATATAGCGTAAGCAAGAACTCAAATTTAACAGGAGCTTGAATAAACCAGAAGCAATCTTTTCCTCTTGTATCACCCATAGAAACCTTTATCAAAGCTTGCTCAATCAAGTCTTTATTTAATCCATACGAGCTAATTATTTCAGGAATTTTCTTATTGTATTCTGCTGTAGAATGGTCTTCTTTATCTCTGTATGATACAACTAAATTTTCAAGTTCACTATCATACGCACCTAGTTGCTCAAAATACTTTTCTTCATCTTCTTTTGCTTCTGAAGTAATTCTGAAATTTTGAGCTTTTAATGCGTTATAGAAATTTATTCTGCTCTCGTTTGGAGAGAGCAATAATACGCCCTTATAGTCAATCGTCACAAAACCAGTCAATTGAAGAACTCTAAACACAGTATTGCCATAGTCGCGAAAAGCAGATTCTTTTTTGGCAATTTTTGCATGGTTTGGTACCTGTTCACCATATTTGTTCTTTACCAATTTGTAGGCTTTGTCTATATCGCTTCCTATTTTATTTTCTTCCAACAATTCCAAAAAGTCATCAACATTTCCATCATCTGAGAACAATCCCACATTGAATTGGTTAATGGAAAGTTTATGTCCTCTTTTCTTCAACTCAATGATGGAATCCATAATAAACTCAAAGAAGTTGAAGTCATTAAGCACTCTTCTGTATGGAGACATTCTCCAATATCTCATACTTTGCAAGGCAAATGCCTCGGATAATGTTATCTTGCCATTTACCAATGCCTTTGCAACTGGCGACAATTTTAGTCTTTGATTATATTGAGCATAAATAAAGCCGAACTCTGATAAGGTTTTCAAATATCTTGTAAATGCTGCTTGATAACCCGTTGGAAATCCCCACTCATTGTTATGAGAACAGTTTTCCTTTATCCATCCTCTCAAATAATTTTTGGTTATTTTGATATTCTTCAGTTTCTCGGCAGACAAAACATCATCTAGAAACAATTGGCTATAAACATCAAGAATGCCATAGTCATCCAGTAAAACTCCATCATATTTTGCAAAAGACTTAAGAATTCCTTCATATCTATCAGGATTTCTTACAGCTACTTCCAATGCCATTTGCTTGAAAAGTCTCTTTCCGTGCCTTACTTTATTTACCATATACTCTCTATTTTAAAAATTAGTTACCAACACCTCATTAAACTTCTTGATAGTGTTATCATTAAAACTGATATAATTGCTTTTTATTGGATAAATGTTGTATTTTTCCGACCAATGTAGAAACATTTCATTTATTTTGCCTTTGTAATGTGTTACATTAGAAATTGCAAAACGAATATTTCGTTCATCAAAATCATCCAGCAAATTCAACAGAACTTTTTCTGTATCAACATTCCAAAGCTTGTTGTATTCACTAAACGTTATCAAATAAGGAGGATCCAAATAGACGAGGTCATTATCCTCATACTGGATGCCATTCAAGAAGTCTCTGAAATCCATACACGACCATTGCAGATGTTTCTTCCCCAACATATTAAAATAGTCAATAAGGGCATCGTATGTGTTTCTATTAAAATCGACATCACCAACGGGAAGATTAAAATCTCCCTTCTTATTGAAGCGCAACATCCTATTAAACCCATAAATCAACAAAGCATAAAGCATCACGACATCACTTCTGTCGCTCTCATTGTAGTCTTTCTTCATTGCGTTATAAGCCATTTTGTTGTACTTCGCAAAATATGTTTTTGGAAATTCTTTTTTTAATTCTTCTGGAACCGTATTCCCTTTATACGACAATGACAAGTTATACCTCTCTACAACGGAAAAGAAACAATCAAAAAAATCTTTCTCATGTCCTTTATAATTGCAAAGCATCCTGTGGATAGAGATAACATTTGCGTCTATGTCATTCAGCAAATAATCAGCCGCATCTATATTCATGAACACAGAGCCGCCCCCGACAAAAGGCTCTATAAGCCTATTTATATTAGCAGGCAAATGAGTCTTAATTTCATTTACCAACTTGTATTTGTCTCCCACATAGAATAGAGGAGAACGAGCTATTCCGTTTTTCATTGTCTACTTCTGTTATGAACAAGAACTCTTTATGGTCATCAAATTCAGTCTTGCCGGCATTGAATGGGTTATAACTATGCGTAAATATCAATGTGTTGCCGCACTTGTCAAGGACTTCCTTTATTTGCTCTAACCTTATTTTATTTTGTGATGATGAACTTTTGGATTTGTATGTATTATTATAAGAAACCACAATGTACTTGCAATCCGCATGTGCTATTAAATCAACAAATGTGTCTAACGCCTTGACTCTACAATAGTCGCTCATATGTTCTGGCTTAGGCTTTCTTGCAGTACCACTCAATTGGGGTTTATCCCATTTTACAAGGACCTCATAGACATGATAAAACCTACTGTATTGACGCGAATTATACGGAGGGTCCATGTACAAGACATCTGTATGAATGTTTCTTGCAAGAGTATTTGCATCCTCTTGATATATTTTTACGCCTGAAACACACTGGGCATCTATAAGCCTCATTATAAACTTTTTCGGCTTTATTTCTTTTTTGATGTATGCATCAAAATGGCCTAATGTATTAGCGATTTTGTCTATACTGTATATTAGAGACGCCAAAAGAATGCAATATTCTTTTTCTGTCAATGTGGGCTTTATATCTTCAATAACGTTTCTGATATGGCCTATCAATTTTGCTGAATTTTCATCGAAATATTTTCCGCCATAGTTAATAGAAAAATAATTGTCTGAAATGTCATCTGGATTGATTCCGTTAAAGGCATCAAGTATATTGTATAATTTATTTTTGTCCCATGTTCCTATGCCAAAAAAAGCTTTATACATAATGTTGTTTGAATATAAAAAATCATTCATAATAACATTATTGTATAAATGTATTGCCTTGTTGGACACAGAACCTGTTCCTGCAAATATGTCGCAAAAACTATGGACATTATGCGTCTGCTTCTGAAGAACATCAAAAATCCAGTCTGTCAATTTTGCCTTGCAGCCTATGTATCTGCGACTTTCCAATTTGTACGGACGTGAATACACACACTCTTGCCATAATGGTTTTATGTCATTACCATATTCTACAATAGCTTCTCTCAAAGTACATGATTCTATATCCTCACATCTAATCTTTGAATAATCCATTTTTAACGCATAATATTTTAATTTGTTAGCACTATATAAATAATAATGTTACAATTCTATTTTCCACCTTTTTCCTCACCGAACTTTTTAATCTCATTTGTAAGGACTTCCTCTAATTCTTTTTTGGGCACTATCAGTTGATAGTCAGCCACGCCTATCGGCTTGCCCATGTCTTCAAGGGCAAGTTCCACTTCCACACGGTCTTTCTCTGCACAGAGGATGATGCCGATAGAGCGGTTTTCATCTGCACCACGTTCAAGGCGGTCGAGCAGCGAAAGATAATAGTTCATTTTTCCTGCATACTCTGGCTTGAAAGCACCAATCTTCAAGTCGACAGCCACAAGGCAGCGCAAGCCACGGTGGAAGAATAGCATATCCACCTTGCTTTCCTTTCCGTTATACTCCAGTACGTGTTGGTTGCCTATAAAAGTAAAGCCGTTGCCGAGCTCCATAAGGAAGCGTGTGATGGCTTTCATAAGTCGGTCTTCAAGTTCCAATTCCAGTATAGGACTTGTCACTCCAAGAAAGCCGAGGTTGTAACTGCTGCTGAACACCTCATTGGCGTATCGAGCTTGCTCCATAGGAAGGGTGCGACTGAAATTGTTGTCAACCTTTGTTGCCAACTGCAACTCGTACATATTTAGCTTAATCGCATTGAGTAGTAAGTCGCGATTCCAACCTTTAGCAATAGTTTCTTTCGCATAAAACAGAGTAGCTTCATCATTCTTATTCTTGCTCATAATGAGTAAGTTGTGCGACCACGGCAAAAGTGCTACGGCGCGTAGCACTTTTTCATCGTGCCCTGCATAACGAAGATAAAACTTCTTCATGTTCCAAAGCTGTCGAGGTGAAAGCCCCATCTTCGGATAGCGTTCTTTCAAGTCGACGGACAACTGGCGTACCACGCCATCCCCATGTCCGCTTTCTATCTTTCGCTCTTGAAGCATCTTACCAATCTCCCAATATGCGGAAGCAATATTGCCGTTAATATGCTTGGCAATTTCCAGTCGGGCGTGTTCAATCACTGCAACGGCATGTTGCAGCATCGACTCGTAGTCTTCACGTTTTATTGGAAGTTGTTTGTTATCAGTGTTCATTTGTGATGTTTCTCTTTTTCTGTTGCTGACAAGTTTTTACCTGTCTTTTTCGTTTCATGTAGTCCACAAAAATACACCAAGGTACTTTAAATGACAATACCTTGCAAAAATACAAAAAAACAATGACGTTTTGGCATTTTTCTATATTAAACTTTCCTAACTCACACATATTATATTGTAAACCTTGTCTTTTCACTACCCATCCTTCGCTCATATCTTTGCCCTAAAAAAGCAATATATGAGCGATTTTTCATTTATCCCACCTACATCCGTTGTCACCATCCCTGGCACCCACGTCTCCGCAGCCTTCACCTCCAAGACATCCGAAGTCTTCAAGGAGGAGCACAACATCGCACCAATCATTATCAACGACAAGATGAAGTACATCCCATGGGGAGGCGACAACCAGATGCCGTACAAAATTAGTGCACTTACCATTCTGCAATACGTAAACTTCATTAACGACAAGCCCATTGGCAGAATTAAATATGCACTAAATTAATTCCGCCAACAGGTAAATTTAGCTATTGCCACGCTACCGAAACATCGTTGCCACGCTACCGAAACATCGTTGCCACGCTACCGAAACATCGTTGTCACGCTACCGCAACATCGTTGTCACGCTGCTATAATAAATGGCAGATAACTGGAAGATTCGGACTATCCTCCAGCTATCTGCCAGCCATCTACCATCCCTTATATGTCTGAGATACAGAGCATTATAAGGAAATTGGAAGATATGGTAGATTTTTTCATCTACTTAGTTTTTTAAATACTCAGCGCACATCTCTGCGCAGCGCTCGCCGTCGACACCAGCCGAGACGATGCCACCGGCATAGCCAGCACCCTCGCCGCAGGGGAAGAGTCCCTGGATGCGCACGTGCTGCAGCGTGGTGAAGTCGCGTGTGATGCGCACGGGCGACGATGTGCGGGTCTCGGTAGCGATGAGCACAGCCTCGTTGGTGAGGAAACCGTGACTCATCTTGCCGAACTTCTTGAAGCCCTCCTGCAGACGCTTGCCCACGTGCTGCGGCATCCAGAAGTGAAGAGGCGACGATATGAGGCCTGGAGCATAACTGCTCTTGGGCAGGTCGTAGCTGAGGCGGTTGTTCACGAAGTCTGCCATGCGCTGCGCCGGAGCGGTCTGCTTCATGTTGCCCTGCTGCCAGCACGCACGCTCCAGTTCTTCCTGGAAGTGCATCACGCGCAGCGGATCGTTCTCGTCGCCGCCCACGTCCTCGGGGCGTGTCTCCACGACCATGCCCGAGTTGGACCATTGCGTGCCACGGTTGCTGGGGCTCATGCCGTTAACGACGAGCTGCTGCTTGTCGGTAGCCGCCGGAATGACGAAACCGCCGGGACACATGCAGAACGAGTAGACACCGCGTCCGTCCACCTGCGTCACGAAGCTGTACTCGGCAGCAGGCAGATACTTGCCGCGTCCGTTGCGCGAGTGATACTGTATCTGGTCAATCAGCTGCGACGGATGCTCAAGGCGCACGCCGACGGCGATGCCCTTCGCCTCAATCTCTATTTTCGCCTCGGCGAGATAGCGATAGACGTCGCGTGCGGAGTGGCCCGTGGCGAGAACGACCGGTCCGCGGAAGGTCTTCTCGGCTCCGGTCTGCAGGTCGACAGCCTCAACACCCACCGCCTTGTCGCCCTCGAGCAGCAGTCGGGTCATCTTGGTCTGGAAATGAACCTCGCCGCCGCAGCGTATGATGGTGTTGCGCATGCCCTCGATAACCTGCGGCAACTTGTCGGTGCCGATATGCGGATGGGCGTCGACGAGGATAGACGTAGAGGCTCCGTGCTGGCAGAACACGTTGAGAATCTTCTCGATGCTGCCGCGCTTCTTCGAGCGGGTGTAGAGCTTGCCGTCGGAGTAAGCGCCGGCACCGCCCTCGCCGAAGCAGTAGTTGCTCTCGGGGTCTACGCTCTGCGTCTTGGTGATGTTGGCGAGGTCTACCTTGCGCTGTCGCACGTCCTTGCCGCGCTCAAGCACCACGGGGCGCAAGCCCAGTTCGATGAGACGCAGCGAGGCGAAGAGTCCGCCGGGGCCCTCGCCTACCACTACCACCTGCGGCTTCTGGCTCACGTCGCCGTACTCGGTGTGTACGTACTCGGCGTCCTGCGGTATCTCGTTGACGTAGACACGCACGGTGAGGTTGATGAAGATAGTGCGCTGACGCGCGTCGATGCTACGCTTCAGCACACGCACGGCGTTGACGGTGCGTGCGTCGATGCCCTTCTCGTCGGCAATGTAGCTTATTATGTTTTGCTCGCTCGAGGCTACCACGGGTAGCACTCGTATTTGAAATTCCTGAATCATATCTATTATTTTGTTATTTTTTTGCTTGGTTGGTGCAGTGGAGACCACTGCGCCCCCTGGTAGGGTGCGTGGGAGGTGTGACAAAACTCAATTAACGCGGGCTGAAAGCCCAAAAGCACATAGCCCAGGGCAGCGCCCTGGGTATCATGGTGAATATAATTAACAATGCGCCCTGTAAGGGCAACACCATAATAATAAAGCTTTTGCCCTTGCAGGGCGTATGGCTCGTGTTCGTCTTTTAACCCAGGGCGCTGCCCTGGGCTATGTGGGGCTGCCCCTTCGGGGCGTACAGCTTGCGAGTTTTGACAAACCTCCCTCCTATTAGGGTACAAAATTACGCAAACTTATGCGATTTTCATAAGAAATGAAACGTTTTAAGAACATTTTTCGTAATTTTGCCCTCACATCCCCATCACTTTATTGTCAACGACACGGTGCTGACGCAGCCCCGACGCAGATGACGACCAAGGAGTAGCGTAAAACCTCGCTCGTAAAGAGGACCCCGACGCACGCCAGTCGCACCACGCCTCGAGCCACGCCCGCATCGAAACACAAGCGTCTCCCTGGTATGGAGACATTAACCACAGAACAAAAAGAAATGAAAGTATTGAAGTTTGGCGGAACCTCAGTGGGTTCCGTAGAGAGTATTCTCAGCCTTAAGGCTATCGTAGAGAAAGAGGCGCAGAAGCAGCCCATCATCGTCGTAGTGAGCGCCCTGGGCGGCATCACCGACAAGCTCATCGCCACATCCGTGCTCGCACAGAAGGGCGACGAGACGTGGAAGGACGAGTTTCAGGCTATGGTGGAACGCCACCACAAGATGATAGACACTATCATCACCGACCCGCGCAAACGCGAACAGCTCTTCAACATCGTCGACTCGCTCTTCGAGCAGTTGCGTTCCATCTACTTCGGCGTGTACCTCATACACGACCTCTCGAAGAAGACGCAGGACGCCATCGTGAGCTACGGCGAGCGACTCAGCTCGAACATCGTGGCAACACTGGTGCAGGGCGCAAAGTGGTACGACTCGCGCGAGTTCATCAAGACCATGCGCAAGAACCATAAGAACACTCTCGACTCCGAACTGACCAACCGCCTCGTGCGTCGCACCTTCAGCGACCTGCAGCGCATTTCGCTTGTTCCGGGTTTTATAAGCAAAGACCGCGACACCGACGAGATTACGAATCTCGGTCGTGGCGGATCAGACTACACAGCTGCCATCATCGCCGCAGCACTCGATGCCGACATTCTTGAGATATGGACCGACGTGGACGGCTTCATGACAGCCGACCCACGCGTCATAAAGACCGCCTACACCATTAAGGAGTTGAGCTACATCGAGGCGATGGAGCTTTGCAACTTCGGTGCGAAGGTGGTGTATCCGCCTACCATCTACCCCGTCTGCGTGAAGAACATTCCTATCCGCGTGAAGAACACGTTCAACCCCGACAGCGAGGGCAGCATCATCAAGCAGAAGGTGGCTAACAACGACAAGCCCATCAAGGGTATATCGAGCATCAACGGCACCACGCTCATCACCGTAGCCGGTCTGTCGATGGTGGGTGTCATCGGTGTGAACCGCCGCATCTTCACCGCCCTGGCAGACAACGGCATCAGCGTGTTCATGGTGTCGCAGGCTTCGTCAGAGAACTCAACGTCTATCGGTGTGCGCGACCAGGATGCAGCGGAGGCTGTAGAGGTGCTCAACAGTGAGTTTGCGAAGGAGATAGAGACGGGTGCCATGTTCCCCATGCACGCCGAGAGCGGACTGGCTACCATCGCCGTCGTAGGCGAGAACATGAAGCACGTGCCGGGCATAGCCGGCAAGCTCTTCGGCACACTGGGCAGAGCCGGCATCAGCATGATAGCATGTGCACAGGGTGCATCGCAGACCAACATCTCGTTCGTAGTGAAGAGCGAGCATCTGCGCAAGGCACTCAACGCCATACACGACTCGTTCTTCCTGTCTGAATACAAGGTGCTGAACCTCTTTGTATGCGGTGTGGGCACCGTTGGCGGACAGCTACTCGAGCAGATACACGACCAGTACGAGGAGCTGAAGCGCACCAAGCGACTGAAGCTGAACGTAGTAGGTATCGCTACATCGAAGAAGGCACTATTCAACCGCGACGGCATTGACCTCGCCAACTATCGTGAGCTGCTTGCCGACGCTCCCGAGAGCAACGACAAGAAGCTGCGCGACGCAATAATAGAGATGAACTGCTTCAACAGCGTGTTCGTCGACTGTACGGCGAGCAAGGACGTAGCTGAGATTTACCAGCCGCTGCTGGAGCACAACATATCGGTGATTGCAGCCAACAAGATTGCTGCATCGTCATCGTACGAGAAGTATGCCTTGCTGAAGGAGACGGCATTGGCGCGTGGCGTGTTCTTCCGCTACGAGACAAACGTGGGTGCCGGACTGCCTATCATCGGCACCATCAACGACCTGCGCAACTCGGGCGACGTGATTCTGAAGATAGAGGCGGTGCTCTCGGGCACACTCAACTTCATCTTCAACGAGCTGTCGGCTGACGTTACCATGTCGGAGGCGGTGCACCGCGCCAAGGAACAGGGCTACAGCGAACCCGACCCACGCATCGACCTCTCGGGCAAGGACGTGATACGCAAGCTCGTAATCCTCGCTCGCGAGGCAGGATATAAGGTAGAAAAGACAGATGTGGAGAAACACCTGTTCATACCCGACGAGTTCTTCGAGGGCAGCATTGAGGAGTTTTGGAAGAACCTGCCTCAGCTGGATGCTGACTTCGAAGCACGACGCAAGCAGCTCGACGCAGAAGGCAAACGCTGGCGCTTCGTGGCTACGTTCGACCACGGCAAGCTCTCTGTGGCACTGAAGGAGGTAGACAGCACTCACCCGTTCTACAACCTGCAGGGCAGCAACAACATCGTGGCACTCACCACCGAACGCTACCGCGAGTATCCAATGCTCATCCAGGGCTACGGAGCAGGCGCAAGCGTCACGGCAGCAGGTGTATTTGCCAATATCATGTCGATTGCAAACATTTAAAATGGCTTAAACACTTGTCAGAATAAAAGGAATGTAGTAACTTTGCACAAGCAAAACAGAAAAAACATAGGGGCGTGCCACGTTCGATCGGGATACTCATCAATAATAAAATCGAAACCGAGAAGACTTCTTTTGCCAATGGCGGGCCATATAAAACCTCAGTGGACTAAGCTGCAAAGCCGGTGGATTACAAAGGCGGAGAGCTCTCAAATCTTGTATACTCGGAGTTTCATCACATCACTGGGCGTCCCTTTTAATATACAGGAGACTACGACACATGTTGGCGCAGTCTCCTTTTTTTTATAAATCACGTTAAATAGGATACACACACACACTGTAGTCGGATAAAATTAAGTAACTTTGTAATTGTAGAATACAACTTGCGCCAATGGTATACGAAAGCAAACACATACTGACTCCATCGCAGTCGATACAGAAGTCGTATCTGAGACAACCCACCGACAGGGGCGAGCTGGAAAATTTCCGTTGCCAGCTCGAGATACTCCTAAACGAGCTGAACCCAACCGACCCAGAAGAGAGCAACAAGGGACGTGTTAAAACGTTTCTTGAGCAGACCTTATGGCCTTCAACGACATACGAGATTAATGCGTCGGAAAAAACCGACCTTACCATAAAGGACAAGAACATCGGACGCAATGTGGTACTTTTCGAGTTCAAGAAAGTGAATAGCGCGGAAATGGTAACAAAAGACAATCTTGTAAAGAAAGCCATGTTCGAGCTTGTACTTTATTATATACTTGAAGAACACGAAAAGAAAAACACAAGTATAAAGCACCTCGTCATATCCGACGGGTACAAATATTTTATTTTCGAGAAAGCCGAGTTTTGGGAACTATTCGGCAAGGACCGGAAACTGGTAAGCGAGATAAAATCGTCGGAGAACACGGCAAACGAGAAGAGAGAGTATATCTACAACCAGATAATAAGGCCGAAAGTAGAGGCTGTAAAAGACAAACTTTCGTTCACTTTCGTCGATTTGGAAACATTCGCTAAAGAAACTTCTGCTGCCGACATCATTGCAAAGCCACGTTTCAAGGCTTTATTCAAGCTGTTCTCCCCTATCCACCTACAGAAACTGCCGTTTGCTGAAGACCATAACACCCTCAACAGAAAGTTCTATACCGAATTGTTGTACATAATGGGACTTGAGGAGCGTGGCGAAAAGCACCAAATACAACGCCTCGAAGCGAAGAAACGGCAAGCCTACTCCGTGTTCGAACAAGCATACGCCCTACTTGCCGACTACGACATTACGACAGACAAGGTAACGGGTAGAGAAATCGACGCACGTTTTGAGACAGCTCTCGGCTTGGTAATAGTGTGGATAAACCGCACACTATTCATGAAGCTTCTTGAGTCGCAACTGATAGCCTTCAACGGAAGCAAGAGAAAATATGCATTCTTCGACAAACTCACCGACTTTGCACTGATGCACTACCTGTTCTGCAAAGTGATGGCAATACCCGAGGCAGAACGCTCTGACGAGATGCGAGCCAAATTCGGAGAGGTTCCATATCTTAACAGCTCGCTTTTTGAGCTTACCGACATCGAGCAGAAATACTTCCCTATAAGCAGTCTGCGCGACAGCGAAGTGGCTGTTATGAAGAACACCTGTCTGAAGGACAATAAGGGGAAGACACTGACTGGCAGAATACACATACTCGACTATCTGAAGAAGTTTCTCGACAGCTACGACTTCGGTGCAGATACAGGCGAGAGCGGAAAGACAATAATAAACGCTTCGGTGCTCGGACTCATCTTCGAGAAGATAAACGGCTACAAGGACGGCTCGTTCTTCACGCCAGGATACATCACGTCATACCTGTGCCGCGAGACGCTGCGCCGCTGCGTGACAGACAAATACAACCAAACGTATGCCACACAATACGCCTCGTTCGACGAGCTCGCCGAAGACTTCGACCCTACCGACAAGACGCGACGCGACGAGGTGAACAGCCTTATCAACAACATACGCATCTGCGACCCTGCGGTCGGCAGCGGCCACTTCATCGTGTCGGCTCTCAACGAACTGATAGCCATAAAATGGGAGCTGAAGGTGCTGAAGACCATCGACGGCAAGCGTTTCAAATATCGCGTAGACGTAGAGGACGACGAACTGGTTGTGACCGATGCCGACGGCGAGCTGCGCTACAACCCGAACGACAGCGAGAGCCAATTGGTTCAGGAGACACTTTTCGAGGAGAAACGCACAATCATCGAGAATTGCCTTTTCGGTGTGGACATAAACCCCAACAGTGCAGAGATATGTCAGCTACGCTTGTGGATAGAACTGCTGAAAAACGCCTATTACACAAAGGGCAACGACGGCAAGCGCCATCTGCAGACGCTGCCAAACATCGACATAAACATAAAGTGCGGCAACTCGTTGGTGATGAAATACCCATTGGATGCCCCTATTGACCATGTGCTAAGAGGAGCAAACGTCACCATAGGCGACTACAAGAATCATGTGGCTCACTACAAGAACAGTCCGTCGAAAGAGAATAAGCACATCGTTGAGCACGACATCTGGATGATAAAATCGAAGCTCAACGAAGGCTACGACAAAGACACCGACAAATACAAGAAATGGGTGAAGGTATGCTCCGACATTCTCTTGCTCGACAACTCGCTCTTTCCGCCTGAGGAAGCCGAGAGCAAACGGCTCTCCGACTTACGCAAGCAGGAAGAGAAGCTTCGTGTTTCATTAGAAGAGGCTTCGACACGCCATGCCCGTTTGGGAGCATTTGAATGGCGTTATGAGTTTCCGGAAACGCTGAACGAGAAAGGCCAGTTCATAGGCTTCGACTGCATAATAGGCAATCCACCTTACGGCGTATCCATAAAAGACGGATACCGCAAGACCGTGGAAGAAAAGTACGAGCACATGCCCGACTACGAAATATACTACTATTTCATAGCCTTAGGACAAGAGTTGCTGAAAGACAACGGATATTTGGCGTATATCATTCCGAATACGTGGCTATTCAATGTCAATGCAAAAGAATATCGTAAAGACATATTCAACAATTGGAGCATTGTGGAACTGCTGGATTGTACAAATTTTCAAATATTTGAGGCAGCAACAGTTCGCAACTCTGTTATTACCCTACAGAAATCAGCAAATCAGCAAAATAATATCGGTTATAGAAACACGCGCAATCTTTCGGACGAAACGGAAGGCAAGAAATCGTCGGGAAAGGATTATTTCACGGAATTGACACGACGTAAAAGACTCGTTGTTGACAAATCAGAACTGATTGATAAATTCTCACAAAATTGGGGACTTGCGCTGTACCTGACAAAGCAGGAAAAAGGCATTGTGTCAAAAATCAACTCGTTGCCAAGACGACTGAACGAGTTCTTTGACGTATCACAAGGATATATACCATACCGCCTAAAAGATCTTGAGAAAAACTTTGGCAAAGAAGAAGCCAAAATAATAAAAGAAGAACAAAGATGGCATTCAGACACGAAACTCAACGATAGTTACGAACTTGAAATAAAAGGAGAGAATATAACAAAATACAAATGTACTCCAAGCAATGTGTACGTTAAATATGGCAAACACGTTGGTACATATGTTGATATGAAATATTTCAGTTCTCCTCGTTTGCTCGTTCGTGAAATCATCAATCCGTTGATGGCTTGCTACGCTGAAGATACATACATCAACGACCCTGGAATAATAGACGTAATAAAGAATGAAGACAACAACGTCTATTCATTCAAGACATTATGGGGGATACTGAACAGCCGACTGGCTACATTTTTCCTTCTCCGCTTCGCTCCCAAGGCGAGCAAAGGAACATTCCCCAAAGTACTGATAACAGACATAAACAATTTTCCTCTACCGGAAATAGATGATGAAAACAATAAATATTTCTCAGAAATAGAGACATGTTACGATAGAATATTCGCAAAAGACAGAGAACCAGATTCTGACAAAATGTTCGTAAAAGAAAATGAATGGCAAATCGACTATTGGGTATTCAAACTGTATGGCATCACTTCGGAAGAGGACATAGACCTCGTGTATCCCGACTTCTACAAGCTAAAGCCTGCAGATTTCGACATCGAATGAAAATAATGCAACAATAAAAACAAGCAACAAGTACAAACAATATAAACATAAACAAAGTATATATGTTTTCTGGTATAGTAGAAGAAATGGCTACGGTCGTAGCCATCAAGAACGACAAAGAGAATGTTGACTTCACGTTGACATGCTCGTTCACTGGCGAACTGAAGATAGACCAAAGCGTGGCGCACAACGGCGTATGCCTCACAGTGGTGGCGATAGACGGTAATAGTTACACCGTAACGGCAATGAAAGAAACGCTCGACCGCTCTAACCTCGGACTGCTAAAGGTTGGCGACCGTGTCAACGTGGAGCGCTCAATGCTGATGAACGGACGGCTCGACGGCCATATAGTGCAAGGACACGTTGACGGCACAGCCGAATGTGTTGACATGCGCGATGCCGACGGATCGACATACTACACCTTCGAGTACAAGTTCGACCGCGAGATGGCGGAGCGTGGCTACTTCACGGTAGACAAGGGCTCGGTAACGGTGAACGGCGTTTCGCTCACCGTGTGCAACCCTACGGAGAACTCGTTCACCGTGGCCATCATCCCCTACACACACGACAACACCAACTTCTGCGACATCAAGGTGGGCACACGCGTGAACATCGAGTTCGACATACTCGGCAAGTATATAGCGCGTCTGCAGCAGCTGAAGTGATAAATAAAACTGCAGGGTAACAATGGAGGGTGTGTCAAAAGTCGTAAATGGTACGCCCCGAAGGGGCAGCACTACATAGCCCAGGGCAACGCCCTGGGTTAAAAGGCACACACAAACCATACGTCCTGTAAGGGCAAAAGTTTAATAATCAAAGAGTTGCCCTTACAGGGCGTACTGCTCAATCATATATCTCAACACCCAGGGCGTTGCCCTGGGCTATGTGATTGTTGGGCTTTCAGCCCGCACTCATTGAGTTTCTACACGCCCTCCTCCTACAGAATTAAGTCTTTTTAAGAAGGTCTACGCTAAACCTTTAGCACTAAAAGTGCATCAAACAGATATATAGAGAGATTATAAAAGAATAATGAATCAATTAAAGACTATTGAAGTATGAAGAAGATTGGGATGACTTGTCTGGCAGGACTTCTCCTGCTGTCGCTGTCAACCGAATGTGCGGCTAAGCAGTGGTCGCTAAGAGACTGCATCGACTACGCCTTGGCTAACAACATCAAGTTGCAGAAGGCGAAGATACAGGAATATTCCGCCCTGGAGGACGTGAAGCAGAGCCAGTCGGCGCTGCTGCCGTCGCTCAACCTGTCTACATCGCAGGACGTGAACTACACACCGTGGCCACAGCAAGGCAGAGCTACGGTGGCGGACGGCTACGTGCAGTCGAGCGTGGACAAGGTCTACTACAACGGATCGTACTCGCTCATGGGCAACTGGACAGTGTGGAACGGCAACAAGAACCGCAACAACGTTAAGCTGAACAAGTTGGCTGTCGAACAAGCACGACTCGACTCTGCCACAACAGCCAACAGCGTGCTCGAGCAGATTGCGCAGCTCTACGTGCAGATACTCTACTCGAACGAGGCTATCAGCGTGACAAAAGAGAGTCTGAAAACAAGCCAGACCAACGAGCAGCGCGGCAAGACAATGGTAGAGGTGGGCAAGATGAGCCGAGCAGACCTGGCGCAGCTCACGGCGCAGCGTGCGCAGGACGAGTACGCCATCGTGGAAGCCGAGAGCAACCTGCGCAACTACAAGCGCCAGCTGAAGGAACTGCTGCAGATAACGAGCGACGAGGAGTTTGACGTCGCCGTACCTTCTACCACAGACGACATGGCGCTTGAGGCAGTGCCGGCACTGAACGATGTGTACACGGCTTCGCTCGAACAGCGGCCGGAAATAAAGAACGCGAAGCTCGGCATCGAGAGCAGCGAACTCGGTATAAAGGTGGCTAAGGCGGGCAGAATGCCGACAGTGAGCCTCAACGCTGGCGTTACGACCTCTACTTCGTCGATGAGCGACAACGCTTGGGGCACGCAGATGAAGAACAACTTCAGTTTGGGTGGCGGCGTGACGGTGAGCATTCCGCTCTTCGACAACCGTCAGACTAAGACTGCCGTGAACAAGGCGAAGCTGCAGAAGCAGAGCTATCTGCTCGACTTGCAGGACAAGCAGACCACGCTCTACTCCACTATCGAGAACTACTGGCTGCAGGCTGTGACGAACCAGAACAAGTTCAAGGCGGCACGCGTTTCTACAGAGAGTGCGCAGGCAAGCTACGAGCTTCTCTCGGAGCAATTCAAGCAGGGATTGAAGAACACCGTCGAACTGATGACGGGCAAGACGAACCTTCTGCAGGCGCAGCAGAACGAACTGCAGAGCAAGTATCTCGCCATACTCAACCTCAACATGCTGGAGTTCTATCAGACGGGAAACATTAAGTAAAAGTAAAATAATTAGAGAGTAAATATGAATAAGAAAAAGGCATTGGTAATAGCAGCGGTTGCTGCTATCGCCACACTTGCCGTATGGCTATTGTCGGGCGGCAAGAAAGAAGAAAAGATTACGTTTGACACGGCTGCCGTTGCGCCGGCAAACATCATGAACAGCATCACCGCTACCGGTACTATCGAACCTGTAACGTCGGTTACGGTGGGTACGCAGGTGAGCGGCATCGTAAGCAAACTCTTCGTCGACTACAATTCGGTAGTGAAGAAGGGACAGGTGATTGCGGAGCTCGACAAGACAAACCTTATGAGTCAGCTCAACACGGCAAAGACGCAGTTGGCTACGGCACAGAGCCAGCTCAACTACCAGACTGCCAACTACAACCGCTACAAGACACTTTTTGAGAAGGGACTCGTGGCTGCCGACGATTTCGACAACGCGAAACTCTCGTACACGCAGGCTAAGGAGCAGGTGGTGTCGGCAAAGGAGGAGGTGCAACGCGCACAGACCAATCTTGGCTATGCCACTATCACCTCGCCCATCGACGGCGTGGTGCTATCGAAGTCGGTTGAGGAGGGACAGACCGTTGCGGCGAGTTTCTCTACGCCGGAGCTGTTCACCATCGCGCAGGATCTCACCAACATGCAGGTAGTGGCTGACGTAGACGAGGCGGACATAGGCGACGTGAAGGAGGGCGAGCGCGTGACGTTCACCGTAGACGCTTACCCCGACGACACATTCAAGGGCGAGGTGAAGCAGGTGCGTCAGGAGGCTACCACGACGAACAATGTCGTAACGTACGAGGTGGTTATCTCTGCGCCAAACGCCGACTTAAAACTGAAACCCGGACTCACCGCCAACGTAACCATATACACCGCCGAGCGCAAGGGCGTGCTTTCAGTGCCATCGAAGGCACTGCGCTTCACTCCGCAGAAGGAGACCGTGGGCAAGATGAAGATTGTGGACGTAGCGAACGCGAAGAACAAGGTGTGGACTATTGAGGGCAACTCCATCGTGGCACACAAGGTGAACATCGGCATGACCGACGGCACGAACACACAGATTGTGGGCGGAATAGCCGAGGGCACAAAGGTCGTTACCGGACTCAAAGTGACGGGGGGCGAAGAAAAGATGCCTATGGAAGCCCAAGGCGAGAAGAGCCCGTTCGCTCCAGGTCCTCCGGGAAAGAACAAAAGAAAATAAATAGCGTTTAAAGGTTAGGGGCAGGCATCCACGTCGGTCGTCACGGGCGTCCGCATCGGTCGATACGCACCCTAACCGCACACCATTAACATTACGAACTATGGACGAAAAGAAAGTAGTAATAGAACTCGACAACGTGAAGCGCGACTTCCTCGTGGGCGACGAGACTGTGCACGCGCTGCGCGGTGTGTCGTTCAAGATATACGAGGGCGAGTTTGTCACCATCATGGGCAAATCGGGTTCGGGCAAGTCGACGTTGCTCAACCAGCTCGGCTGTCTCGATACGCCAACCTCGGGCGAATACTATCTCGACGGAGTGTCGGTGCGCAAGATGTCGAAGTCGCAGCGTGCCGTGCTGCGCAACCTCAAGATTGGCTTCATCTTCCAAAACTACAATCTGCTGCCGAAGACAACGAGCGTGGAGAACGTGGAGCTACCACTGATGTACAACGCCGCTATCGGAGCCAAGGAGCGCGAAGAGCGTGCCGTGAAAGCATTGCAGGCTGTGGGTTTGGGCGAACGCCTCTACCACAAATCGAACCAGATGTCGGGCGGACAGATGCAACGTGTGGCGATAGCACGCGCGCTGGTGAACGACCCTGCCGTGATTCTTGCCGACGAGGCAACGGGAAACCTCGACACGCGCACATCGTTCGAGATCCTCATACTCTTCCAGAAGCTGCACGCAGCGGGCAGAACCATCATCTTCGTGACGCACAACCCAGACATCGCCAACTATTCCTCGCGCAACATCATGCTGCGCGACGGCCATGTGATAAGCGACGAGTATAACACCAACATACTCTCGGCTGAAGAGGGACTGGCGGCACTGCCGGCAAGCTCCGACGAATGAAACCTCAAAAACAGATTTAGCCACATGGAAGTGATAAAACGGAGGCTACGCCCATAGCCGCCAAAACACAATAGATTATGAACTATAGCAATCTTTTTAAAATAGCCCTTCGCGCCATTGCAGCCAACAAGCTGCGCTCGTTCCTCACCGCACTTGGCATCATCATCGGTGTAGCGTCGGTCATCACGATGCTCGCCATCGGTCAGGGATCAAAGCGCAGCATTCAGGCGAACATCGCCGAGATGGGTTCAAACATGATAATGATAAGTCCGGGAGCCGACCGCGGTCCGGGCGGTGTGCGACAGGACCCATCGGCGATGGAGACGCTGAAGCTCACCGACTACGCATCGATTAAGGACGAGTGCCACTTCATCAAGGGCATCAGCCCCACGGTGAATAGTAGCGGACAGTGGATATACGGCAATAACAACACGCCGTCGTCTATCTACGGCGTAAACCAAGACTATCTCGAAATCAGACAACTCGCTGTGAGTGAGGGAGAAATGTTTACAGATACCGACATCAAGTCGAGTGCGAAGGTGTGCATATTGGGACAGACCGTAGTAGACAACCTCTTCCCCGACGGGTCGGACCCCGTGGGCAAGGTGGTGCGCTTCAACGCCATACCGTTCCGCGTGGTGGGCGTGCTGAAGAAGAAGGGCTACAACTCGATGGGTATGGACCAGGACGACCTCGTGCTTGCGCCGTACACAACGGTGATGAAACGCATCAAGGCGCAGACGTATCTCGGCGGAATAACCTGCTCGGCAATAACCGAAGACCTCACGTCGAAGGCTATCGACGAGATAACCGACGTGCTGCGACGCAACCATAAACTGAAGGAGGCGACGGACATGCAGGAGGCTGACGACGACGACTTCAACATCCGCTCGCAAGAGGAGTTGGCAAGCATGATGAACTCTACAACCGACATGATGACCATTCTGCTCGGCTGCGTGGCAGGCATATCGCTCATCGTGGGCGGCATCGGCATCATGAACATCATGTATGTCAGCGTAACGGAGCGTACACGCGAGATTGGTCTGCGCATGAGCGTCGGTGCTCGCGGCATAGACATCCTCAGCCAGTTCCTTATCGAGGCTATCCTGCTCAGCGTAACCGGCGGACTCATTGGCGTGGGCTTGGGCATCGGAGCCTCCTATGCCGTGAAGTTGGTAGCCCACTGGCCTATATACATTCAGCCGTGGAGCATAATCATGAGCTTCGCTGTCTGCACCTTCACGGGTGTGTTCTTCGGATGGTATCCGGCTAAGAAAGCTGCACAACTCGATCCTATCGAGGCTATACGCTACGAATAAGAAAAGAAGTGTAGCAACAGAATTGACCTTTATAACAACGTAAGGCTGGAAGTCATCTTCCAGCCTTAATCATATTCACACAAATTACTTTGTCAGGTATTTCTTTCCGTTCACAATAACTATTCCGCGAGTGCCCTGCTCTACTCGCTGTCCGCTGATATTATAGCGTGCAGCGTCAGAAGGGATGTCGCCAGTTATAGACACACTATTGATAGCAGTCATTGGCTTCAGATCAATGTCCTTAACCACACGACCCTTAATCTCTATCGGCTGACTCTCATAATAGCTATAGTAGCCATCTGCCCAAGCTGTGAGCTGATAAGTTAAGTCGGTTCTATCAACATTAATAGTGTAGTAGCCAAATTCGTCGGTAGTGGCATCGTACACCTTTTCCGAACTACGCAGGTTTACGGTTGCACCATTCACGGGCTTGCCATTGCAGGTTACTCTGCCCGAGAGCGTCGACTTTATGCTTTTACCAGAACAAAGGTCGACTTCATAGATACGGAGCCAAGGACCATCCGTTGCTGTTGTTTGGCGTATTACTATCTTGAAGTAGCGAATATCCACCGATACATCGAGTAGCTTGCGGAATTCGGACTTTGTAGGAGCAGCATCATCGCTACAAAGCAGAGTCCACTTGCTATTATCGGTAGATCCGTATATATCGTAAGCTTTTATAAAACGAGTGGGATCGTCACCCATCTTAAACTGGAAACCGCCGACGCTATTAATGGTTTTCATATCAACAACGATTGTATGTGGCAGTGTTGCCGTACCACCCCTCCACTGCGGATGCCAGTAGGTGTTATCGTCGCCGTCTACAATCTGCTGAGCACGTCCGTTGGTGCCCTCGCCGGATATCTCCTCACTCGACTTCTCTATCACAGTCCAGCCCGTCTTGTCCAGGAGATTCTGTGTAAAGAGTTCGTCTTCCGTGGCACGATCAATTTCTTTCTGTATAGCCTGACGCACACGAAGATCAAGCGGAGCGATATCAATAGTATCCACCACCGTGTTATCCGTTGCAAGACTCACAATCGAAGCCGTCTGCTTTGTGGAAGTATAGCCACCTGTCTGCATGAAGAATGTACGATCAGAAGCGTTTTCGGTAACACCCTGTCCATAGTCGGCACGTGCTCCATCTTCTTTTCCGCCGTCGGTGTGTCCGAAACCAACACTGTTGAAGTTGTACCACTTGCCCGTAGCACGAGCACGTCCATAACCATTGCGATAATAAGCTTTACGCGAAGCTTGACCATTTGTCCACACATAGTTTTCGAGGAACGAATACCAGGTGCTGAAATATGTAGACGAGTTGCGCTTACGCACCGTTGCCATATACTGCCAGCCTTTGCCGTCCAACGCATTGAACCATGTAGAAACGAGCATATTGTGCTGCTCATGCACCACGGTTTTGCCATTCTCTACAGTAGTGTACGAAGTGGTTTCTGGTCGGCAGTTGGTGATGAACTGCACGTATGTGCCAGGTGTCCAATAGTTGCCGCGACGATATGTCTGCACACCAGTACCCTCATTACCAAATCGGTTCACGGTTGTCTTTTCATCCCAATCGACAGCTCCTGCACGCAGATGCTCCGGCAGATTGGGGTCTTCGTCGGTTGAGCCATCATCCCACATAGAGAAGAGCACGTCGTGGCGCGGCTCGCCATCTACATAGCCGTTCATCTGTATGCCCATATAGCCATTGAGCGCACCTATCGCCTCGGCGTATGTGCCAACGAGGTCAGACTCCGCAGGTATCATTATCTCCTCAAACAGCCAGTCGTAGCCGTCGCCAGAAGGAGCACCCGATGCTGTTGAATGCCAGTTGTTGAGATGCACTGATGGCGACGACAGATAATTGGCTGCATACGAAGCCTCATTGGAAGAAGTAGAGAACTTGAAACGACTGATGTTATTTATGGCATTGCAGCCGGAGATACACTCAAGTTTATAGCGATAATAAGCTGAACGTGTGAAGGTTATGTCGCCCATGTCAACCTCCACGTCTCCTCCAAGAAACGGACCTTTCGCACTGAACTCCTTTGTATAAAGAGGTGTGGCAGGCGAATCGGGGTCGGTAACAGTGAGTCGGAATTTTGCAGTCTGCAACGCCTTGACGTTAAGTTTCAGAGTGTTTGAAACGGTAGCTGCAGGATGATGGAAGTAATAGACGGCACAAACGGAGGTTGATGTCCAGGCAGAAAGCGTATTGTTCATCTGCGGCCGACCGCTGGAGTTGAGCGCTTCACTCGGAATATTAATACCCGCTGCTCCAACCTTTCCGTCAGTTGTTTCTACATAGCCGTGTGCAGCCGATAATTCTGTTTCAATTGCATGAACCTTCGAGCTGAATGTCTGGGCAGACAAGACGGCACAAAGTAAGAGTGTTGATAATTTATTCATTATTAAATCCTTAAATCTCACTATTTTATTCCTCTGTCATTAAGCGCATCACTATAACGCTTTGCATTCTGTAAATGCTCATTATAATTGCGTGCAAAATTATGCGTTCCGCTGAAGTCTTCCTTAGCACACATGTAGAGATAGTCGTGCTGCACGTGATTGAGCACAGCATCGATGCCTGCTATTGATGGAATACGGATTGGTCCTGGGGGCAGACCCGGGTTGCGGTAGGTGTTGTACGGACTCTTTATATACAGCAAGTTGTTGTATATGCGCTTCAGGTCGAAACGCTTCCATGCGAACTTGATTGTAGGGTCAGCCTGCAGCGGCATTCCTTCCGGATACTCGGCGTTGCGCAGCATGAGACGGTTGTAGTACATACCGGCTACCATCGGCTTCTCGCCGTTATTGGCTGTCTCCTCGTCGACGATGCTGGCAAGCGTTGTCACCTCTACCGGTGTGAGTTTCATTGCCTGTGCCTTCCTTGTGCGTTCGGCATTCCAGAATGCCTTGTTCTCCTTCTGCATACGGTCGAGCAGCTTTTCCACACTCACATTCCAGTATATATCGTATGTATTCGGAATAAATAGTGCAGCTATTGTCGTGGTGTCATAACCATACTTTTGGCAGACTGTTTCGTCTGTGAGTGCCTTGTAAAGGGCGGTACTGTCCATCATAAGGCGCTTGGAGAGTTCGGCTGCAAGGCGGTCCATAGTACGCACCGACGGCACAACAAGGCTGACTGGTGTCTGCAAGCCGTTCTTCAAGTGATGGAACACCATGAAGGCACCTTCACCCTCACGCACAGCATAGCGACCAGTACGCACGTTGTCGGCATAACCGCTCATCTTTACAAGTGTTTTGAAACCAATCATCGAACTGCCGCTCGACACGCCACTGAGCTTTGTGTAGACAGAGTCGATGTTGTCATCGTTGTCAACATACACATATTGCGTTTCACCTGTCGACGACATGCCGGCAAAGAAGAAACAATAGCCACAAGCTACTACTGCCAACAGGACTACACCAATGATTGTTAGAAACTTACGATTCTTATTCTTTCTCTTTCTCATAATTTAAACTTTTACATTGCTGAAACACTGCAAAGGTAGAGTAAATATGATATATGACAAAAATAAATGCTATGTTTTTAATCGTGCGATTAATTTTATACACCTTTGACTAAAAATACGTACTTTTGTATCGTACAATTTTAATAATCATAATTAATCAAATAACACAAATATGTACGATACATATATCTTCGACTTGGATGGAACTCTACTTTCTACGCTCAACGACCTTGCTGCGAGCTGCAACTACGCACTGGCAAACAATGGTATGCCACAGCGAACACTTGACGAAGTGCGACAGTTTGTGGGCAATGGTGTAAAGAAACTTATGGAGCGAGCCATTCCTAACGGACTCAAGAATCCGCTGTTCGACAAGACTTATCAGGACTTCCGACAGCACTACATGAAGCATAATCTTGACACAACATGTCCGTATGATGGCGTGATGGAGATGCTAAAAGAGTTGCACAAACGCGGAAAAAAGGTAGCGGTGGTAAGCAACAAGTTCTATGCTGCCACACAGGAGCTTTGCCAGCACTTCTTCGGAAACGAACTTGTACCTGTGGCTATCGGCGAGCGCGAGGACATACGCAAGAAGCCTGCTCCAGACACCGTCATAGAGGCTCTGCGACAACTCAACACAACAGCCGAGGGAGCGGTGTATATCGGTGATAGCGATGTAGATATTGACACGGCTCGCAATTCGGGTATGCCGTGTATAAGTGTGTTATGGGGATTTCGCAACAAAGACTTTCTATTGCAGCACGGAGCCACGACTCTTGTAGAAAAACCAGAAGAGATACTAAAAGTAAAAAAGTAAAAGAGTAAAAAAGTAAAAGGATAAGTACCCTACAGATTATTCTCCAGCAATTGCTTTGCCGATAACGAGTTCTTGCGCACATAACGGTCTACCTTCTCAACGTATTTTGTTGAGAAAAACTTCTTGTCAAGCAAACTATTCACTATCCACATTATCTTGCCCACATGCAAGTCACGTTCATACTGCGAACGAACCTCATAGTCCTTGAGCGGATAAATACTGAGCATGTAGAAGAACATACAGTCTGGCACTATGTGCTCACGTGTCATCTGAGCACGCTGTGCTTCAGTGTAGAAGCGGTCGTAAAGCGGATAATACTCACCAAGATACTTGTCAAGCGAAATACCAATAGAATTATTGCCGACAACCACACTCTGATCAAGAGCACCTATCTGTAAGTAAACTGTCGGAATAGAAACATTGGGAGATAGCTTGCGCAATCGGTCAAAGGCTTTATTCAGTTGCTTACTGATATCTGATACATTAGCATACTGCACCTCTGCTTCAGTAATGATAATCTGAAGAGTTGTATCTTGGTAGAACTGTAAAAACTTTGAATTGATGCCAGGGTCATTAACCTCTCCCAATCGCAACACATCTTCTATCAAGGTGCGTGTCTCCATGGGATACTCGATGTTCATCTGCTGAAGTGCAGAGAAATCGCCAGTGGTGAGATAACGACTTTCAAGACGGTCATAACGCTGAATCTCAATCAACGTTGTCTGACTGCCTTCGCCAAATTGTTTCAGTTTCAACTCACAAGCTGTAGAAACAAAAACAATAGTCATTATTATTATAATGTATAGTTTTCTCACCCTTTTACTATCCTTCTATTAACGAACTGTTAAATATTTTTTGCAAAAATAGTAAAAAAGGTTTTAAAAGCCAAGAAAATCATCTAAAAAAGTTAAACAGTAGACCCTTTTCCGCTGTTTAACTATAAAATTATCATAAAAATAAGCTCTTATCGTTCGTTTTTTAGATTTTTATATATATGCACACCATGAGCATAATACTGCCAAAGCAGACTATATGGCTTGCGCATAACATCCATCTGCGACACACGTGATGCTTGTATTGCCACACGGTCGGCATCAAACTGGTTACGCCATGCCTTGAAAGCTTGCCTGCCACGAATCACTGCCTTGAATTCGCTAAAATTTCGATCGAGGATGAGCGACTTGAAAGCTGCTACATAATCAAGCCAACAACGCACACGCATCACATGGCGCAACTCTGCTTCTGGCAGATTCTTATAGAGCATCGTAAGATTGTTGCGGAAGTTAAGGAAGGTCTTCATCGGATTACCTTTGGGCAGTGTGCCGCCTCCAACGTGGAACACCCGACTCTGAGGCACACAATATATCTTTCTACACAAGTTGCAAAGACGCCAACAGAGATCAATTTCCTCATTGTGAGCAAAGAAGCGTCCGTCGAGACCGTCCACACACCAATAGTCGGCACGGCGTATCATCAGACAAGCACCTGTTGCCCACATCACCTCGCACACATCATCGTATTGTCCCTCATCTTTCTCTACAGTTTCAAAGAGTCTGCCACGACAGAACGGATAACCATAGCGATCAATGTAACCTCCACTGGCTCCTGCATACTCGAAAAGTGTTCGGTCGTGCTCGGCAAGCAGCTTAGGCTGGCAGGCTGCAGCTTCAGGATGCCTGTCCATAAAGTCGATGAGTGTGTCGAGCCAACCTTCCGTCACCTCTACATCACTGTTGAGCAATACATAATATTCATACTCCACTTGCCGCAGTGCACGATTGTAACCTTCCGCAAAACCATAATTGCGATCAAGAACAATAGTACGCACTGTAGGAAACTTCTTCTCAAGAAGCGCAAGCGAAGCATCGGTCGAAGCATTGTCTGCTACAACAATGTCAGCAACAGCCTCAGAGTATTGCAACACAGATGGCAAGAAACGACGTAGCATCTGCTCACCATTCCAGTTCAATATCACGATTGCTACTTTCTTCATTCTATATCATTATAATAGTTCAACTTGCAATGCAGACTTGTCGCGATTAAACTCGCCCATCCTTACACGCAGTATCTGATTGTCGTACTCTTCCTTGGCAAGCTTTGCCGGCAACTCCACACGAACATAGTTGGAAGTGAAACCATGCATAGCCTTGCCACGCGCAGCTTTCTCAAACAACACTTCCTGTTCCGTACCAATATAGCGTGCATAGAACTCAATACGCTTCTGCTCACTAAGATCAAGCAGTCGCTTACTGCGCACTTTCTTCTCTGCATCGTTAACCACATAAGGTATGCGCAATGCCGCTGTGCCAGGACGTTCGCTGTACGGGAAAACGTGCAATTGTGTCACATCCACATCGTCAAGAAACTCGTAACACTCCTCAAAACACTCTGGTGTCTCACCACGACAGCCAACCATTACGTCAACACCTATGAACGCATCTGGCATCTTCTGCTTAATAAGTTCTATCTTGTGAGCAAAGAGTGTCTTGTCATAACGGCGATGCATCAACTTCAACACCTCGTCCGATCCACTTTGCAATGGTATATGGAAGTGAGGCATGAATGCACGGCTCTGCGAGCAGAAATCAATCAGCTCATCACTCAACAGGTCTGGTTCCATACTGCTTATACGATAGCGTTCGATTCCCTCCACCTTATCAAGTGCCTTACACAGGTCGAGGAAACTCTCGCCTGTCGTTTTACCGAAGTCGCCTATATTCACGCCAGTGAGCACAATTTCTTTACCTCCTTCACGCGCAGCCTCTTCTGCCTGTGCAACAAGCGAAGCTATAGTCGGGTTGCGCGAGTTGCCACGTGCGTATGGTATGGTACAGTAGGTGCAGTAATAGTCGCAGCCGTCCTGCACCTTGAGGAAATAGCGTGTACGATTACCGCGAGAACATGAAGGCGCAAACGACTTTATCATCTTCGTCTTTACTGAATGAAACTCGTGTAGCGACTCTACCTTGCCATCCTCATTGAGCTCTGCAGCCGACTCCTTAGCAGTCCATGCATCACTCAAGAATTGTATCAGATTGGCTTTCTCGTCTGAACCGAGCACAAGGTCAACGCCCTCTATCTTACTCACCGACTCCGACTCCAATTGTGCATAGCATCCTGTGACAATCACAAAAGCACCTGGATTGTTGCGTACAAGACGATGAATAGCCTGACGACACTTATGATCTGCCACTTCCGTAACCGAACAGGTGTTCACCAAACATATATCAGCCACATCACCTTCGCCAGCGATACGCACACCTAAGTCGGCGAGCATCTTACCAAAAGTGGATGTCTCAGAGAAGTTCAGTTTGCAACCTAAAGTGAAGTATGCTGCCTTTTTATTTTGAAAAACAGATGTATTAATCATTATACCTTATAATATATATATTAAGCGAATACAAAGGTAATGAATTTTCTGTTTTGTTCGCGCACAAGAGGTCTAAAATCATTAAAATTTAGCTCTTTTCTTCAACTTAAAAACATTAACATTTATTTGCTATTCGTATCTCATTGATTATCAATACATTCTAAACACGTTACAAAAAGAGCAAAAAAAAATCATAAAAAGTTGTACGTAGTATTGAAAAAATATATACCTTTGCAATGTTTTAATAAACAAATGATTGTTTTACAGATTTAAAAAGCAAAGAAAATGAAGAAATTAGTTTTGATGTTCGTAGCTATCGCAGCTATCTCTTTCGCATCTTGTGCTAACAAAACAGCTGCTACTGACGCAACTGCTGACACAACAGACACAACTGCAGTTGACACAACTGCTGCTGACACTGTTGCAGCTGACACAACTGTTGCTGAGTAATTATAGCTCGAACAACGAAAAGAGAAAATTAGCCACTGGCCTCAGGCCGGTGGCTTTTTTGTTTATACACTCTACTCTACCTTACATCACAAACCGATATATAACTATTTCTGAACTTTATATGAAAACAACATTATTCGCCGTGACTCTCGCAATGATGTCATTTGCCGCAAATGCACAAAAAGCTAATATCAACAATCTGCCATCTCAGCATAGCAACTCTACTAACACAATCACAGCAACTCACTTTACAGCCAAGCCTATCAGTGAAGCGGTTTTCAAGCGTATGCAAGGCAAATCTTACAAAGCCAACTGTACGATACCACGCACAGAGCTGAGATACATCCGAGTTCTACACTACGGATTTGATGGCAAGGTGAAGTCTGGCGAACTGGTATGCCATCAAGACATTGCTGACGACCTTATAGAAATATTTCAGGAGCTATACAAAGCCCATTACCCCATCGAACGCATACAACTCATCGACGACTATAAGGCAGACGATGAACAATCGATGCTTCATAATAACACCTCATGCTTCAACTACCGACGTGTAGCTGGTTCTAAAACTCTCTCTTATCATAGTCAGGGTAAAGCCATCGACATCAATCCGCTATACAACCCGTGCGTAAAACGATTACGCAATGGCAGTACATCTGTTTCTCCGAAGACAGGACGTGCATACTCCAATCGCTCTAAAACGTTCAAGTATAAAATTGATCACAACGATTTAGTTTACAAACTTTTCAAGAAGTATGGCTTCACATGGGGTGGAGACTGGAAATCGTTAAAAGATTATCAGCATTTTGAAAAGAAATAGTCTGTTTAGGTTTTACTTATATGAGAGTCTGCAGAAAAATGAAGTAGGTGAAAAAATCTACCATATCTTCCAGCAGCGGCGCAGCCAATTGGCTTTGAAGTAGTTAAAGGCTGGAAGATGCAGGTTGTATCTACCAGGATTTGAAGGCATCTTCCATCAAATCATAGGAGGGTATAACATCCTTGCTATACCCACGCTATCACGAACCATAGGAGGGTATCGCATCTTGCTATACCCATGCAAACACTAACCATAGGAGGGTATAGCATCTTGCTATACCCACGCAGATACTATTCATAGGAGGGTATAGCATCCTGCTATACCCACGCAGACACGAACCATAGGAGGCGGCGTGGGTATGGCATCCTGCCATACCCTCCTAAACAAAAAAAGGTCTCCAAAGTCGTTTGACTCTGAAGACCTGAAGTAAAGAAGGCAGCCACCTACTCTCCCGCATTGCATTGCAGTA
>UMGZ01003267.1_pt1 | contig 56226 bp, 51 predicted proteins | sample 1965421 | NCBI WGS metagenome assembly UMGZ01 (sample SAMEA4836087, study PRJEB28245) | human gut metagenome | biome: gut microbiome; material: fecal sample | place: Denmark | collected 2008
GGGGCAGGTGGTGTTGACCCAGTCTGTCATCTTGCTCAGGGGGCTCTCGCCGTCATCGGTGGGCTCATAGCTCTCCACCTGGGGCAGCACCAGGGGCAGCTGCTCCTCCGGCAGGGCCACCCAGCCGCACTTCTCGCAGTTCACCAGGGGGATCGGCTCGCCCCAGTAGCGCTGGCGGGAGAACACCCAGTCGCGCAGCTTGTAGTTGACCTTCTCCTTGCCGAAGCCCTGCTCCACCACGTATTTCTTCATGGCGGGGATGGCCTCCTTGACGGTCATGCCGTTCAGGAAGCCGGAGTTGACCATGACAGCGCTGTCATCCTTGGCCACAAAGGCCTCCTTGGTCACGTCGCCGCCGGCCACCACCTCGATGATGGGAAGGCCGAACTTCTTGGCGAACTCCCAGTCGCGCTGGTCGTGGCCGGGCACGCCCATGACGATGCCGGTGCCGTAGCCCATGAGGACATAGTCGGAGACGAACATGGGCAGGGGCTTGTGGGTCACCGGGTTCATGACCTCGATACCCTCCAGCCGCACGCCGGTTTTTTCCTTGTTCAGCTCGCCGCGCTCAAAGTCGGACTTATGGGCCGCTTCCTCCTGATAGGCCGCCACAGCATCCCAGTTCTTAATGAGGGGCTGCCACTTCTTCAGCAGCGGGTGCTCGGGAGAGATGACCATATACGTGGTGCCGAACAGGGTGTCGGCACGAGTGGTATAGACCGTCACCTGGTCGCCCACATTGGTGTCGAAGGTGATCTCTGCGCCGGTGGAACGGCCGATCCAGTTGCGCTGCTGGATCTTCACGCGCTCAATATAGTCCACATCATCCAGATCGTCGATCAGCCGCTGGGCATACTCGGTGATCTTCAGCATCCACTGGCTCTTCTCCTTGCGGATGACCTCGCTGCCGCAGCGCTCGCACACGCCGTTGACCACTTCCTCGTTAGCCAGCACGCACTTGCAGCTTGTGCACCAGTTGACGGGCATGGTGGACTTGTAGGCCAAGCCATGCTTGAACATCTGCAGGAATATCCACTGGGTCCACTTGTAGTACTTGGGGTCGGTGGTGTCCACGCAGCGGTCCCAGTCAAAGCCGTATCCCAGCATCTTCAGCTGCTTGGTGAAATTCTCGATGTTGTTCTTCGTGACGATGGCAGGATGGATGTGGTTCTTGATGGCATAGTTCTCTGTGGGCAGACCGAAAGCGTCGAAGCCGATGGGGAACAATACATTATAGCCCTGCATCCGCTTTTTGCGGGTGACGATATCCATAGCCGTAAAGGGGCGGGGATGCCCCACGTGCAGGCCCTGGCCGGAGGGATACGGAAACTCGATGAGCCCGTAGAACTTGGTCCGTTTGTCGCCGGTAATGGCGGCATAGGGCTTTGTCTTCTCCCAGTTGGCTTGCCATTTCTTCTCAATGGCCGCAAAATCGTAATTCATGCTCGCTTCTCCTTGTATGTGAATTTTGTTTTCCGCAAATAAAAATCCCCGGCTGCTTTACGCAGCCAGGGACGTTATAGACGTGTTACCACCCTGCTTCCGCCGCAGATCGCTCCGCGGCGCTCCGTGTCTTTCTTACGAAAGACGACGCTGTAACGGCGCGCACCCGTCCCGCCCTATTCAGGCGGAAAGCTCCGGGACCAGTACAACAGAGCGTCCCCGCCGGCTCGCACCATACGCCGGCTCTCTTCGGGTGGATGATCTCCGTCTTTTTCCCTTCATCGCTTCTGACAATATCGAAGTCTATTTTAGCGCATTTTTGCCGATTGTCAACCCCGTTTTCCGGGAAAAACACCTGTACGCGCCACTCGGTGCGGAAACTCAGTCGTGCTCCTCCACAATGCCGCTGATGTCCACGCTCTTGCCGTCCTGCCACAGACGCTCCAGGCCGTAGAAGGCCCGGGCCTCTTGATTGAACACATGGATGGCGATGCAGCCGTAGTCCAGCAGGACCCACGTGCCGCCGCGATAGCCCTCCCGGTGCAGGGGCTGCTCACCAGCCTCCTCCGCCAGTACCTTTTCCACATTGTCCACCAGCGCGTTGATCTGGGTATTGCTGGCGCCGGTGGCCAGAACGAAATAGTCCGCCAGCGTGGTCAGCTCGGCGATCTCCATCACACGGATCTCCTTGCCCTTCTTATCGGACAGGGCACGGGCGGCCAGCAGCGCCAGTTCTTTCGGTGTTTTCATGATATCCCTCTTTTCATCAGATAGTCCCGCGCGTCGCGGGTCATGTGGTGGACGGGGTTACCCATCTCCTCCATCTCATCGATGGTCATGGTCAGACCCATGAGCAGGCCCCGGTCCAGATCCTCGTATACCGTCCTTCGCAGCGCCTCCACCCCGGGAAAGTCCCGGGTGGGCTCGATATAATCCGCCAGATAGATGATCTTCTCCAGCAGCGTCATATCCGGCTTACCGGTGGTGTGGTACATGATCGCGTTATACACATCGTCGTCCACGGCAAACACATCCCGTGCGATGGCCGCGCCGGTCTTACTGTGCAGCAGCTTCAGTGCCTTTCTCTCCAGCTCGTCCAGCGGAATGTGATACTTCTTGCACAGCGCCAGCTGCTCGTCCATATCCAGCTTCTTGGTACAGTCGTGCAGCAGCGCAGCGATACGCGCCTTTGTCACGTCCGCGCCGTATCGCTCTGCCAGGCGCACCGCCTCCTGTTCCGTGCCCAGCACATGGGGCATACGCTTGGGCTTAAGATAGCTCAGCGCGATGGGCCGCAGCTCCTCCGGCGTCAGGTGCGTCAGGTCCGTATGGGTACCGTACAGGTGCTCCCGCTGGATATAGCCCCACACCGGCGGCGGCAGCAGGTCCTCTCCCCCGCCCTGTGCCAGCGCGGCGCGGACCTCGGTGGAGGAAAGCTCCACCACCTGCGGATTGGGCACCACGGTCACCTGCGCGCCGAACTCCCGTTCCAGGCGCGCGCTTTGCGCGGCAAAGGCGGCGGACTCATCCTCCGCCTCCCGGCTGACGGGCGCGATGTGGGCCATGGCCATGATCGCCTCCGGCCTGCGCCAGTTGTGCAGGCTCAGAAACATATCCGAACCCATCAGCAGATACAGCGTATCATCCGGATACTGCTCCCGCAGCGCCGCCAGCGTGTCCGCGGTATAGCTGACGCCGCTGCGCCGCAGCTCCATGTCGCTGACCTCCGCCCGCTTCCCCAGCGCCGCTGTGGCCAGCACCGCCATGTCGTACCGCTGCCGCGGCGCGGCGCCGCCCTCCGGCAGCGCCTTGTGGGGCGGCTGCGCGTCCGGGACCAGCACCAGCTTGTCCAGCCCCAGGACCTCCATGGCGGCCCTGGCCGCCGTCACATGGCCGATATGGGGCGGATCAAAGGTGCCGCCGTAAATACCGATGTTCATACGCTTCTCTTCGCCTTGACCAGTTCGATCTTCCGCTTGCTCTTGTCGTGCTGCATCCGGTAGAGCACGAACTTGCTGCCGATGACCTGCACCACCTCGCAGCGGGCGGCCACCGCCAGTTCCTCCGCCGCCTCGCGGGCGGTCAGCAGCGAGTTCTCCAGCACCCGGCCCTTGATGAGCTCCCGGGCCTCCAGCGCGTCGTTGACCTGCTTGATCAGATTGTCGCCGATGCCGTCCTTGCCCACGTGGACGATGGTGTCCAGATTGGTGGCCAGGGACCGCAGCTGTGCGCGTTGCTTGCTTGTCAGTTCCATATCATTGCTTCTCCAAATACGTTTTCAGTTCCGCGGCAAAGGCCCGCAGGGCACTGCCCCGGTGGGAAATGGCGTTCTTCTCCTCCGCCGTCAGCTGGGCGAAGGTCTTTCGCAGGGACGGCACGAAGAACACAGGGTCGTACCCAAACCCGCCGCCGCCCATAGGCGCAAAGGCAATGGTTCCGGCGCAGTCCCCCTCCGCCGTCAGCGTATCCCCATTGGGGAAGGCGCAGACGATGGACGTGTGGAAATGCGCCGCCCGGTTCGTGGCGCCGCGCATATTGCTCAGCAGCAGCCGGCAGCGCTCCGGGTCGCTGTCCAGCCCGCCGTACCGGGCGGAATACACCCCCGGCGCGCCCTGAAGCCAGTCCACGCACAGTCCCGAGTCATCCGCGATAGCCGGCAGGCCGCTGGCCGCCATGATGGCGTTGGCCTTCAGCGCTGCGTTCTCCGCGAAGGTGGTCCCCGTCTCCTCCACGTCGACGTCCACGCCCACGTCGGAGGGCATGACCACCTCCACGCCCAGCTCACCCAGAATGGCCTGCATCTCGGCCAGCTTTCCCTTGTTGTGGGATGCCAGTACAAATCTCATAGTATCTCTCCCAGTATCTCCTTCTGCTTCGCCAGCAGCTCGCCGCACCCCTTGGCGCACAGCGCCACCAGTGCCTGCTGCTCGGCCACGGTAAAGGGCCGGCCCTCACCTGTGCCCTGTATCTCGATCAGCTGTCCCTGCTCCGTCATCATGCAGTTCAGATCCACCTGCGCCCGGCTGTCCTCGCTGTACTGCAGATCCAGCAGGGGTGTGTCATCCACAATGCCCGCCGACACACCGGTGACATAGTGCAGCAGCGGCAGCCTCTCGATCACGCCGTCGGTCACCAGCTTTTTGCAGGCCAGCGCCAGCGCCGCAAACCCGCCGGTCACGGATGCCGTCCGCGTTCCGCCGTCGCCCTGCAATACGTCGCAGTCCACGGTGATGGTCCGGGGCCCCAGGGCTGCCATATCCACCGCCGCACGCAGGCTGCGGCCGATGAGCCGCTGTATCTCCGCACTGCGGCCGGACAGCTTCAGCTTGTCCACATCCCGGCGGCTGCGCTCCCGGTTGGCCCGGGGCAGCATGGAGTATTCCGCCGTCACCCAGCCGCAGCCATCCGCCACATGGGGCGGTGTCTTCTCCTCCACCGAGGCGTTGCACAGCACCACCGTCTCGCCGCAGCGGATCAGCACGCTGCCCTCGGCGAATTTCGTAAAGCCGGGTGTCATCTCCACCGGGCGCAGCTGGTCAAATGCCCGTCCGTCTGCTCTCGTCATGCTGCGCCCTCCTTATATCATGTCCTGCACGAAGGCAGTCGGGTCAAAGGGCTTCAGGTCGTCGATGCCCTCGCCCACACCCACGAACTTTACCGGCACACCCAGCTCCTGGGCGATGGCGATGACGATGCCGCCCTTGGCGGTACCATCCAGCTTCGTCAGGATAATACCCGTCAACCCTGCCGTCTCCTTGAAGGTCCGTGCCTGGATCAGTCCGTTCTGCCCGGTGGTGGCGTCCAGCACCAGCAGCGTCTCGCAGCTGGAATTGGGGCATTCCCGGTCGATGATCTTCCGCAGCTTGGCCAGCTCGTTCATCAGGTTCTGTTTGTTGTGCAGCCGTCCGGCGGTGTCGCACAGCACCACATCCACGTTCCGTGCCTTGGCCGCCTGCAGGGCGTCAAACAGTACCGCGCCGGGATCCGCGCCCTCATGCTGCCGCACGATATCCACACCGGCGCGGCCCGCCCAGATCTCCAGCTGGTCGGCGGCCGCCGCACGGAACGTATCGCCGGCGCACAGCAGGACCTTTTTGCCCTGATCCTTCAGCTGCTTGGCCAGCTTGCCGATGGATGTGGTCTTGCCCACGCCGTTGACGCCGATGACCAGCACCACGGCGGGCTTGCCCTCCAGCACCAACGCGCTGTCGCCCACCTCCAGCTTGCTCTTCAGAATGTCCCGCAGGGCGTCCTTTACCTCGTCCATCCGGCCGATAAAGCGTTCCTTCACCCGCTTCCGCAGCTGGGCCACGGTATCAGCGGCGGTGTCAGCACCCACATCGGCCAGGATCAGCGCTTCCTCCAGTCCGTCGTAGAACTCGTCGTTCAGGTCGTCGAAGGTGGGGACGGCGGTGAACGCCTCCTTCAGTATTTGAAATAAGCCCATTGCCATAACAAGCCCTCCTTATTTGATATGCAGCTCCTTGGCCATATCGTTGAGATTGATGGTCAGTATCCGGCTGACGCCCTTTTCCTGCATGGTCACGCCATACAGCACGTCCGCCTCCTCCATGGTGCCCCGCCGGTGGGTAATGACGATAAACTGCGTCTTTCCGGCGATCCGCCGCATATACCGGGCGTAGCGCACCACATTGGCCTCGTCCAGCGCCGCCTCGATCTCGTCCATCACGCAGAACGGCGTGGGATGTACTTTCAGAATGGCGAAGTACAGCGCGATGGCCACAAATGCCTTCTCACCGCCGGACAGCAGCGTGATGGTCTTCAGCTGCTTGCCAGGGGGCTGTACCTTGATCTCGATGCCGCAGTTGAGGATATCGCTCTCGTCCTCCAGCTCCAGCCGCGCCTTGCCGCCGCCGAACAGCTCCAAAAACGTCTCCTGGAAGCTCTCGTTCAGCAGCTGGAACTGCTCGGCAAAAATGCTGGTCATCTGCTGGGTGATCTGGTCGATAATGCCCAGCAGCTCCTCCTTGGCCTGCTCCACATCGCTGCGCTGTTCGGACAGGTAGGTATATCGGGTGTTCACCCGGTCGAACTCCTCGATGGCGCCGATGTTGGGCGTACCCAGCGCCTTGATCTCCCGGTTCAGTTCGGCAATGCGCCGCGTGGCCTTGGGTACGCTCTCCAGCTCGATGCGCTGCTCCATGGCGTCGCTGTGGCTCAGTTCGTAGCGCTCCCACAGCTTCTCCAGGATCTGGCTCTCCTCCATGCCGCTGTTTTCCAGCTTCTGCTGTAGTTTGTTGTACGCCTGCATGGTCTGCAAAAGCGTATCGTTGCAGGCGCGGCTGTCACGGCTATGCTGGTCACGCTGCTGCTCCAGCGCCAGTTTGGCCTGGGCCAGATCCTCCAGCCGCTGCCGCAGCTGTATCACACGGGCGTTCTTCTCCTCCAGCGCCGCCTGATGGCCCGCCATATCGGCCAGCGCCTTCTCGTTGGCCTGCCGGTATTCCTGCACCCGCCGGTCGCGCTCAGCGCGGTCGGATACCATATCCGCCTGCAAGCCCCGCAGGTCCTCCACGCTCCGCAGAACGCTGTCCTTCTCCGCGCTCAGTGCCGCCTGATCGGCCTTCTTGTCGCTGACGGCCTGTGCCAGCCGGTTGGTCTGCTCCGTCAGATCGGTCTGGCCGGCCAGCTTGTCCCGCATCTCCTGCCGCAGCGCGGCCGCGCGGTCCTCTGCCGCAGTGATGTCCGCCTGTATCCCGGCCATGCGCCCGCGGCCGTCCGTCTCCCGGCGGTCCAGGCCGGACAACTCCTGCTCCATAGTCTCGCAGCTCAGGCGCAGGCTCTCCAGCAGGAGGTCATAGTGGTCCTGCCGGCCCTGTAGGGTCAGCACCTCGTCCGCCGCCTTGCGCTGCTGGTCCTTGGCCACCTGCAATTCATACTCAGCCTTCTGTAGCTCCCTCTGGGCCGCCTCGGCCTGCTGCGCGGCCTCGTTCAGCTTACCGTGCAGGGCACCCTGTGCCGCCTTCAGCCGTTCCAACTCATTGGCCCGGGACAGCACGCCGGAGGATCGGCTGGCGGAGCCGCCGGTCATGGAGCCGCCCCGGTTGATGATCTGTCCGTCCAGCGTCACGATGCGGAAGGCATTGCGGAACTTACGCGCCATGGCGATACCGCTGTCCAGGTCCTCCACTACCACCGTCCGGCCCAGCAGATTTTTAAAAATATGGTCGTATCGCGCGTCGTACCGCACCAGACGGCTGGCGATGCCTACAAAACCATACTCTCCCGCAGCGTTCTCCCGCAGCTCGTCGCCCCGGATGGCCGTCAGCGGCAGGAAGGTAGCGCGGCCGCCGTCCCGCTGCTTCAGGAACTGGATGGCCGCCTTGGCGTCCTCCTCCCGTTCCACCACAATGTTCTGCAGTGCCGCGCCCAGCGCCGTCTCCAGCGCCACGGCATAGGCCTGCTCTGTGGTCATCAGTCCGGCCACCGGCCCGTGAATGCCCCGCAGTGTGTTCTTCTCCGCTGCCTGCATCACGGTCTTTACCGCTTTGTTGAAGCCCTCATACTCCTTCTCCATCTCCGTCAGCAGACGGATGCGGTCCTCCTGGGCGTTCACCTGCCGGGTCAGCTCCTGTTTTGCGTCCTGGGTGCTCTGCGCCTTCTGGCGGCGGCTGTCCATTCGCAGGCTGTGACCCTGAATGATATTCTCCGCCGCCTGGGCCTCCTCCCTGGCATCGTTCAGCGCCCGGCGATTGGTCTTTGCGTCCTTTTCGCTCTCCTCCAGCTTACGCTGTGCCTCGGACAGCTCCTGCCGTACCGTAATCCGCCGCTGTCCGGCCTCGTCCAGGCCCGCCTGCAGGGCGGACAGCGCGGCGCGCCCGTCTGCGGCCTCGGCCACAGCAATGGCCTCCTGCGCCCGCAGGGCCTCGGCCTCGTCCGCCGCGCCCTTTGCGCTGTCAGCCAGCGCCTGCGCCCGAGAGAGCAGCTCACTCAGCGCCGTCTCCAATACCGCCGCGTCGCGGTCGATGTCCGCGATACGCGCCAGCTGTCCGTCGATCTGTCCCTGTAAATTCTCTCGCCGCTGGTCTGTGCTGGTCAGTTCCTGTTCCAGCCGGCGCAGAGACTCGTTGTTGTGCTCCACAGAGGTCTGCAGCACCGCGATGGCCGCAGACTCCTCGCCGGCGGCGGACTCCGCCTCGGTCACCTGACCGCGCAGCGCATCAGCCGCCACGTCGTTCTGCCGCATCTCCTCGGTAAAACGCTCTCCCTGGGCGTAGGCCTCGTCCAGCGCCGCCTGGGCCTGGTCACAGGCCTCCTTGGCCTGAGCCGTATCGCTCTCCAGCTTCAGCTTGGCAGTCCGCAGGTTTTGCAGCTGCTCCAGCCACACGGAGATCTCCAGCACCCGCAGCTCATCCCGCAGCACCAGATACTTCTTCGCCGTCTCCGCCTGCGCCCGCAGCGGCTCCACCTGCAATTCCAGCTCGGCGATCTTGTCGTTGATACGCACCAGGTTTTCCTCGGTGCGCTCCAGCTTACGCTCGGACTCCTCCTTGCGGTGCCGGTATTTGCTGATACCGGCGGCCTCCTCGAAGATCTCCCGGCGCTCGCCGCTTTTCACGGACAGTATCTCGTCGATCTTGCCCTGTCCGATAATGGAATAGCCCTCCCGGCCCATACCGGTGTCCATGAACAGCTCGTTCACGTCCTTCAGCCGCACGGACTGCTTATTGATATAGTACTCCGACTCACCGCTGCGGTAATACCGCCGTGTCACGGCCACCTCTGCCTCCTCCCGGGTAGGGAAGATATGCTCGGTGTTGTCGATGACCAGCGTCACCTGGGCAAAACCCATCTGGTTCCGCTTCTCCGTACCGCCGAAGATCACGTCCTCCATCTTGGCGCCGCGGAGCTGGCGGCTGTTCTGCTCGCCCATGACCCAGCGTATGGCGTCGGAGATGTTGGACTTGCCGGACCCGTTTGGTCCCACGATGGCGGTGATGTCCTCGCCGAAATTCAATACCGTCTTGTCGGGGAAGCTCTTGAACCCCTGTATCTCAAGTGCTTTTAAGTACAACTGCGTCACCTCTTATACTTTGGCATACCTTAACTAAGATAGTATACTATGGAAGTCCCTGTTTTTCAAGAAAAACCCACGCGCCGGCATGAAAAAAGCGGAGAGCCCCCGCCCTCCGCCAATGTCTATCCATGCCGCCGTTCGATCTGTCCGTACAGTGCCTCCAGCGCGTCGCCCAGTGTACCGATCCGATCGATGATTCCCTCTGCCACCGCCTGCTCACCGTACAGCACCGTCCCCACGTCGTTGGCCATGTCGCCGCTGGAGAGCATCAGCTCCCGGAACCGTTCCGCGGTCACGCGGCTGTTGGCTGCCACGAACTGAATGATGCGCTCCTGGAGGCGTTCAAAATACCTGTACGTCTCCGGCGCGGCAATGACCGTCCCGGACATCCGCACCGGATGCACTGTCATGGACGCCGTGGGCGCGATGAATGTCTCCTTCCCGCACACCGCCAGCGGTACGCCGATGGAGTGCCCGCCGCCCAGCACCAGCGTCACCACCGGCTTCGTCATGCCCGCCGCCAGCTCCGCGATGGCCAGTCCCGCCTCGATGTCGCCGCCCACGGTGTTCAGAAGCAGCAGCACGCCGTCCACCTGTTCGCTCTGCTCCAGCGCAGCCAGCAGCGGCAGTACGTGCTCATACTTTGTACTCTTCAGATTGTCCGGCAGCAGCGTGTGTCCCTCCACCTGCCCCACGATGGTCAGGCAGTGCACCGTCCCCCGGCTGTTTTTCACCACAGTGCTGCCCATATCAATGATTGGCTGTACCGGCACCGCCGCTTTTTCCTCGTTCTTTTCCCGGTTTTCGTCGTTGCTCATATCCGCGCCTCCTTTTTGCCGTAGCTTGCGCGGATACCACCTCTTTCATGCAAAAAGAGCGCCTCCCGGCGCTCTTTTTCGTTATTCGTTATCTTCTGTTGTGGGGATACCAGATCTTCTGCTTCTCCGCCTCACGGATCAGCTCCTCCCGGAAGTCCGGGTGCGCGATGGAGATCAGCTCCTCCGCGCGCTCCCACACCGTCAGTCCCTTCAGGCACACGCAGCCGTACTCCGTCACCACACACATGGTGTTCACGCGGGTATCCGTCACCACGGAGCCGTTCTGCAGGGTAGGCCGTATGCGGGAATGCAGCGTGCCGTCCTTGTCTGCGTGGGTGGAGCTGAGACAGATAAAGCTCTTACCGCCCTTGGACAGATACGCACCCAGCACAAAGTCCTGCTGTCCGCCGGCGCCGCTGATCTGCTTGGTGCCCGCCGTCTCACCGTTCACCTGCCCGTACAGATCCACATCCACCGCGTTGTTGATGGAGACAAAGTTGTCGATGGCCGCGATGGTACGGATGTCGTTGGTGTAGCTGATGGGCGCGGCCATGCACGCCGGGTTGTCGTCCAGATAGTCGTACAGCTTCTGGGTACCGGCGGCAAAGGCGAACACCTGCCGGCCCCGGTCGATGTTCTTCTTCATGCACGTGACCTTCCCCGCCATCGCCAGATCCACATAGGCGTCCACATACATCTCCGTGTGTACGCCCAGATCCTTCAGGTCGGACTCGCACAGCATGGCGCCCACGGTATTGGGCATACCGCCGATGCCCAGCTGCAAACAGGCCCCGTCGGGTATCTGCTCCACGATCAGCTTCGCCACCGCCCGGTCCACCTCCGTAGCCGTGCCGCTGGGCTGGACGCCCATGGGGTCGTTGCGCCCCTCCACGATCATGTCCACCTCGCTGACATGGATACAGTTGTCAAAGCCGCCCAGGCACCGGGGCATATTTTCGTTGACCTCCACGATGACCACCTTGGCCATCTCGCACACCGCCTTCACGTGGCTGGCGGAGAGCCCGAAGTTGAAGTACCCATGCTTATCCATCGGGGCCACCTGGAACATGGCCACGTCCGGCGGCGTGATGTGGTCGTAGTAGTACCGGGGCAGCTCGGAGTACCGCATGGGCTCGTGGAACCCGGCGCCGCTGGCGATATGATGGCGCTCCACGCTGCTCATGTGGTGAGAGTTGAAGATGATATGGTGCACCGGATCCTCGATGTCGAAGATCGCCGGCTTCCACAGGCTAATACCGCCCCGGACCTTCACATCCTCCAGCTCCGGTGCACGGCGGGCCAGCGCCTCGTCCAGCACCCGGGGATGAATGGCGCAGAAGCCATAGTCCACCCAATCACCGGACTTGATGACCTTCACCGCCTCGTCCGCGGTGGTCAGTTTCTGCTTGTACAGCGCCTGAAAATCAGCAAAAGCCATGTCCTGTTCCTCCCTGTTCTTTCCTATCCCTTCCGACGAAGGCTGAATTTTCTAATTGTTAATTTTACCACAATACAGCCGGCGGGGAAATTGACGAAACCCACAAGAATTCCCGGGAATGCTTGTGCAAAAATGAACAGGTCCGGCATGGATATCACCCGCTCAACGCCTCTACCTCCTCCGACATGATCACCCGTATCTCGTTGACCGCCGTGTCGTTGTTCTTTTCGCTCTGACACATCTTTGCCGCTGTCCCCACCAGCGCCTGCAGGATACCTCCCAGCTCCTTGACCTCCTTCAGGCTGCCCTCTCCGCTTTCCAGCCGTTCCGTAGCCCCGGCAGCCGCCGTCTCCAGCAGCTTTGCCGTGGCCATCAGGCATCGCCGGAGTATCTGCTTTTCCGCCTCCTCCCGGCCGATCTGCCACTGTCCCTTGATCGCATGTCGCCACACCGTCTGCGTACACACATGGTACTCCCTTGCCAATCGCTGATAGGTATACATTCCCGACTCATACTTACGCCTTACCTCTCCCCAGTTCACGTCTGCTCTTTTCATATGCGCTCCCCCCTTCCTGCGATCCGGTTCTGCCCCTATGCCAAAAAACCGGGAGAGTTGCCCATAAACAGGCAACTCTCCCAAAATTATTTTTCTTTTTACCCCCGGCAGAGGGATGCTTCGCGCTCCGGCGCGAGCTGCTCTTGTTTACGGTGACAAAAGCAGCCAAAAGCACCGGCAGAAACTACGTTTCTGCACTTCCCCAGCGCGCTATACCCGCCCTTTATACGACAGACGTTCTCGCGGGCACGGTCTTTCATTGTCGTTGTCGGTCAAAAGAACTGTGCCGGAACAGCTTTCCGCTGCCGCTTCCCCCAGCCACGGTAGGGACATCTCGTTCTACCGCCTTATGACGAGAACCCGCGTTTCTCGTTTTGTAGGGGGCGATGCCCACATCGCCCCGCAGGGTGCAAAAGAGCATCCTGCGGGTGCTCTCTGTTCACTTGTTCTTTTTCTTATGCATCGCTTCCAACGACAGCTCCCCCGCCAGCTTGAACAGCGCATCCGCCATAACGCGCTCCGGCGAAAGGCCGCCCGCACTGACCCCTATTTTCCTGTAAAATTCGTACACCACATCATCCACTACGATCTCTGTCTTTTTCATTATTTGTACCCTCCTTCCCGAAGTGGACCAAAACCAGTCCCATTATAACGCCTGTCCACCATACAATCAAGTAAAAGTTGGACTGTTTTTGGTTCTATCGGAGGATGAATAATGCAAAAGATAAAACAGGATTCCATCGACATCGGTGGAAATATCCGCCGCATACGGCTGAACCGCGGCATCGGACAGACCGAGCTGGTACGCAAGCTGCAGCTGGACGGTGTGGACATGACGCGAGAATCTCTGGTAAAAATCGAGAGGGGCATTCAGCACATACAGGCCACCCAGCTTCGCGGCATACGCGATGTGCTGCACACCACCTATGATGAACTGCTGAAATAACCTCCTCTCTTTGCCACGCCTGTCCCCTTTCGTACGACGCGGCGTCCCCGGCGCCCCGCAGCGCAAAGCGCTGTCATTCCGAGGCAGTCCGCGCCGCGAAGCAAGTGCCCTTGGGGTACAGACTGGTCGTGGGAATCCGTCCCCCGCGCCCGCAGGCGCAAAATATTCCCACCAAAGATAAGAAAAAAAGAACCCCCCTCCGCTGACTCAAAGGCAGCGGAGGGGGTTTACCATTCAATTACTCCTCGTCGGCGTCCTCGTCAGCGGCGGGAGCCAGCAGCGCGCGGATGGACAGGGAGATCTTCTGCTTCTCCTCGTCGATGGCGGTGATCTTGGCATCCACCATCTCGCCCTCGGTCAGCACGTCGCCGGGCTTCTCGATGCGGCGATCCGCGATCTGGGAGATGTGGATCAGGCCGTCCACACCGGGCACGACCTCGGCGAACGCGCCGAAGGTCATCAGCTTCACGATACGCACGTTGGCCACATCGCCCACATGGTAGGTAGCCATGAACTTATCCCAGGGATTCATGCTGCGGTCCTTCACGCCCAGAGAGATCTTGTGCTTCTCGGGATCGAAGGAGATAACGTACACGTCCAGGGTATCGCCCACGGAGACGACCTCGGCGGGGTTCTTGATACGGCTCCAGGACAGCTCGGAGATATGTACCATACCATCCACGCCGCCGATGTCCACGAACACACCGTAGGAAGTCATGGACTTCACGGTGCCGGTGTAGCGCTTGCCGACCTCGATGTTGTTCCAGATCTCCGCCTGGGCGGCCTGACGGGCCTCATAGGTCACGGCCTTGATGGAGCCGACGACGCGGCGGCGGGCACGGTTGACCTCGGTGATCCGCAGGGACACGGTCTGGCCGATCATGGTGCTCAGCTCAGCGCCGCGGGGCAGACCGGACTGGGAAGCGGGCACGAACACGCGCACGCCCTTGACATTAACGACGATACCGCCCTTGTTCTCCTCGGTGACTTTACCTTCGAGAGTGGTCTTGTCCTCGCGGGCCTTCTCGATATCCTCCCAGACCTTGACAGCGTCCAGACGCTTCTTGGACAGCATGGCATAACCCTCCACGTCGTTGACGCGGATGATATAGGTCTCGATCTCGTCGCCGACCTTGACGACGTCCTCAGGCTTCACATTGGGATCTGCGGACAGCTCGTCCACAGAGATATAGCCCGCCTGCTTGCAGCCCAGATCGACCTGCACCTCGGTGGGGCCGATCGCCGTTACAATACCGGTTACCTTCTCTCCTGTATTCAAAGTCTTAAAAGATTTTTCCAGCATTTCCTCGAAGCTCTCTTCCGTAGCTTCCATGTTCTTGATCTCTTCGCTCATCGTTGCATATACCTCCTTAATGATGCCCGCAGGCGTGGACGCGCCGGCTGTAAGCCCCGCCACAGAACATCCGTTAAGGGACCCGACCCGCAGCTCCTCCGGCCCTTCGATCTGATAGACCCGGGCGCAGCGTGTGCTGCAGATCTCCGCTAAATGTCTGGTGTTGGCACTTTTACGATCTCCGACCACGACCATAACGTCCGCCCGTCCGGCGATATTCGCCGCCTCGGATTGACGTTTTTGCGTAGCATCACATATTGTATCAAAGATTTCGGCGTTTGTACACTGTTTTTTTAAAAATTTTACACACTCTTCCCATATCGAACGAATACAGGTCGTCTGTGCGGTAACCAGCAAATCCATGTCCTTCCGCGCCGGGTCCGCCGCCACCCAATCAGCCAGCTCTGCCGTGTTTTCCAGCACCACGCTGCGCTCACAGCGGCTTGCGGCGGCCATCACCTCCGGATGGTGCGCTTCTCCGATAATGATGGGTGTCCGGCCCGCACGGGCTGCCTGTTCCACCAGCCGGTGGATCCGCAGCACATGGGGACAGGTGGCATCCATGATCTGTGCGCCCCGCTCCTCCAGCACCCGCAAAGCCTCCCGTGTCTCGCCGTGGGCACGGATGATCACCGTCTCTCCCGGCCGCACCTGCTGAGGGCTGTCCGCCTGCCGCGCGCCCAACGCCTCCAGTGCCGCGATGACCCGGTCATTGTGTATGATACTGCCCAGCATGACGCAGCCGCCCTCCCGGGCAGCCGCCTCCGCCATGTGCACGGCCCGTTCCACGCCGTAGCAGAACCCCGCCGTCTTCGCCAGTATCACCTGCATTCGATCCCTCCCAGGGCATAGGCCCGCCGCATGACCTCATGGGCGTTGGCAGTATATTCCTCCGCCGTACCCTTGCGGCCGGTGTACTCCGGCTCGAAGGGCTCGCCGATTATGATGGGCGTCTTGCGGAATATGCGCTTCTTCGTGCCGATATATACCGGCGCCAGCTTCACGCCGGCACGGATGGCCATCATGCCCGCGCCGGACTTGACATCCGCCTGTCCCGGTGTCTTCACCCGTGTTCCCTCCGGAAACAGGAACAGGTTCCACCCGTCCCGCAGGCTCTGTATAGCGGTCTTCACCGCCCCAATGTCACTGTTGCCCCGATCCACCGGAAACACACCGATCGCCCGCAGGAATCCACCCACGATGGGGATGGAGAACAACTGCTTCTTAGCCATGATCCGCACGTTGAACCGCTGGGGCATGGACAGCACGAATAGGATGGGGTCCCAGGCGCTGGAGTGATTGGCGCACAGCAGCACCGGTTCTCCGCCCTCCAGATGCTCCGTTCCCCGCAGGTCCACCGGCAGAAAAAACAGCACCAGCGGGCGCAGCACCCGCCACGCCGCCGCGTAAAACTTATTTCTCACGATGCCACACGCCCCCGTATCACATCCAGCAGCAGCTCCAGGCTGGCCGCGAAGTCCATGTCCGTGTTGTCGATCATGATGGCATCATCCGCCGGCCGCAGCGGCGCTGCCGCCCGGTGGGTATCGTTATAATCCCGCTGCTCCATATCCCGCAGCACCTCGTCAAAGGGCTTCGGCGTGCCCCGCTGCTCCAGCTCCAAAAACCGCCGCCGCGCCCGCGTCTCCACATCCGCGCACAGAAACACCTTCACCTCCGCGTCCGGCAGCACCACGGTCCCGATGTCACGTCCGTCCATGATGACGCTGTGCTCCCGCGCCAGAGACCGCTGCAGCTCCATCAGGAACGCCCGCACCTCCGGTATGGCCGACACGTCTGAGGCGTACTTCGATATCATCGGCAGGCGTATCTCCTTCGTCACGTCCTCGCCGTTGAGATACATCCGCTGCAGACCCTCCTCGTCATACCGCAGGGCCACAGTGATCTCCGGCAGCGCCGCAATCACCGCCGGCGCGTCCGTTGGCGCGATGTCATGCCGATACATATACACGCCGATGGTCCGATAGATGGCCCCGGTGTCCACATATAAGATATGCAGCGCCTCCGCCGCCGCCCGGGCCAGCGTGCTCTTCCCCGCGCCGGACGGCCCATCGATGGCCACTGCGTACTGTCTCTCCGTCATGTCATTTCCTCGCTTTCTGCGGCGCTCAGCCCCGCCAGATACCCCGTCGCCCATGCGATCTGTAAATTAAAGCCCCCCGTATAGGCGTCCACGTCCAGCACCTCGCCGGCAAAAAACAATCCCCTCACCCGCTTCGACGCCATGGTGTTTGGCGTTACTTCTCCCACCTTCACGCCGCCGGCGGTGACGATCGCCTCACTGACGGGCCGCGGCCCGGTAAGCTCCAGCGTAAAGTGCTTCAGCACCTGCACCAGTGCCCGGCGCTGTTCCTTTGTCAGGCTGTTGGCCCTTTCGCTTCCGGTCAGCCCCGCCCGGCGCAGCACCACCGGCGCCATGCTGTGGGGCACCAGCCCCGCGGCGATGGTCCCCATCTCCCGGTTGGGATTTTCTCCGATATCCCGCAGCACCCGCGCGTCCAGCTTCTGCTCGTCCAGCGCCGGCTTCAGGTCGATCTCCATCGTATAGCGCTCCCCCTCCCAGCGCCGCAGATGGGCACTGGCGGACAGCACCAGCGGTCCGGACACCCCGAAGTGGGTAAACAGCAGCTCGCCGAAATCCCGGAACACCGCCTTTTTCTTCCCGTTGTATACCGTCACTGCCACGTTCCGCAGGCTCAGGCCCTGCATAGCCGGACAGTCCTCGCCCGCGCACACCAGCGGCACCAGTGAGCCCCGCAGTGGCACAATGGTGTGCCCCAGTGCCTCCGCTATGCGGTAGCCATCCCCCGTGGACCCGGTGCCGGGATAGGACACCCCGCCTGTGGCCAGAATGACCGCCTGCGCGGGGTACGTTTCCTTCTCCCCTTTTACGGCGCATACCGCTCCATCCGCCGTCTCCACTGATACGGCCCGGTCACGGGCCCACCGCACCTTCCGGCGCTTCAGCTCCCGCTCCAGCGCGTTGGTGATGTCGAAGGCACTGTCAGACACCGGAAACACCCGGTTTCCCCGTTCCACCTTCAGCGGCACGCCCAGCGCCTCGAAAAACGCCATGGTGTCCCGCGGCGTGAACCGTGTCAGCGCACCGTACAAAAATCGCCCATTACCGGGAATGCTGGCAAGCAGCGTCTCCCGGTCACAGTCATTGGTCACATTGCACCGGCCCTTGCCGGTGATATTCACCTTCTTGCCCAGCCGTTCGTTGGGCTCCAGCAGCGTCACCGCCGCGCCCTGTCGGGCCGCGGTGATGGCCGCCATCAGACCGGCGGCGCCGCCGCCGATCACCACGATCTCCTTCGCCATGTCACTCGTCATCTTTCCCGAAAATACTGTACCTGGACCACACCTGCTCCATATCCGCCAGCGTGGCGGACAGGTCATCCCGCCGCTGCTGCCCCACCGCCAGGATCAGCGCGTTCAGCAGGCTCAGCGGCGCAGCCATGGAGTCCACGAAGGAGATCATGTCGCAGGGCGCCAGCAGCGATACCGCCGCCATGCCGTACAGCGGAGACAGTGCCGAATCGGTGATCGCCACCACCTCCGCGCCCCGCCGGCAGGCAAACTCCACCGCGTGGATAGCCATCTTGGAGTACCGCGGGAAGGATATTCCCACCAGCACGTCGCCCCTGCCGATGTGGGCCAGCTGCTCATAGATCTCACCGGCGGCGCTGGACTGCACCAGCGTCACGTTCTTGAAGATCAGGTGCAGGTAGAAGTTCAGATACCCCGCCAGAAATGAGGAGGACCGCACACCCAGGATATAGATGTGCTCCGCCCCCAGCAGCTTGTCCACCGCCCGGCTGAAGGCATCCCGGTCCAACTGCTCGATGACATTGTGTATGCTGTTCATATCCCGCTGCATCACACTGCCCAGAATGTCCGCGCCGGACATCTGATCCCGCGATACCTGTATCCGCTGGATGGAGGTCAGCTTACCCCGTATCAGCTCCTGCAGGGCCTTCTGCATCTCCGGATAGCCGTCGTAGCCCAGCTGCGCGGCAAAGCGCACCACCGTGGACTCACTGACGGAGGCCGTCTCGCCCAGCCGCGCGGCGGTCATAAACGCCGCGCGGTCATAATTGTCCAGTATAAACGCTGCGATGCGCTTCTGTCCCTTCGAAAAGGTATCCATCCCGGCCCGGATGGTCTGTAGCACGTTTTCATTCATGTTGATGGCTTCCTTTGATAGATTGCAGCTCCTCCGCTGTCAGATACCGCCACTTTCCCGGCGGCAGGTCACCCAGGGCGATACTGCCCTCCGCCACCCGGCACAGTCGGGTCACAGTCAGTCCTGCGGCGGCACACATCCGCCGGATCTGCCGCTTCTTACCCTGGTGGATCACCACCCGGTATTTCGCCGTACCATCCTTCCGATACAGCTCCGTCACCGCCGCCGGCACGATGGGCTGTCCGTCCAGTCTGTCCACCGCCGACAGCTGCCGTGCGCTGTCCTCTGCCGCGCCGGTGACCGTAACGATATACGTCTTGTCCACCTGGTGGCTGGGGTGCAGCAGCGCATGGGTCAGCGCCCCGTCGTTGGTAAACAGCAGTAATCCCTCCGAGTCCAGGTCCAGCCGTCCCACGGGATACACCCGTGCGCCGCAGCCCCTGACCAGCGATGCCGCCGTAGGGCGGCCCCGTTCGTCAGAGAGGGTGGTCACATAGCCCCGCGGCTTGTGCAGCATCAGATACACGTGCTGTGCCGCGCCCCGCAGGGGCCGTCCATCCACCCGGATATCGTCCGTCTCCGGATCCGCCTTGTCGCCTACATGGACCCGCCGTCCGTTGACGGTCACGCGTCCGGCGGCGATCCACTCCTCCGCCGTCCGGCGGGAGCACAGCCCCGCGGCGGCCAGCAGCTTCTGTATGCGCTCGGTCATGGCGACACCTCTCTCCCGTTTCCCAGTGCGCCAAGCAGGCGCGTCTCCAGCGTCTCCTGTATGCCTGTCAGCAGGAATCCCCAGCGGTACAGTGCCTCGTGGTCGTTCCAATCGTCCCCGTCCCGCAGTGTCACCGCCACCAGCCGATGTCCCGCCTGCTCCGTGCAGGACACCAGCGTCCGCCCCGCCGCCTTCGTGTACCCGGTCTTCAGCCCCACGCACCCGTCCAGGCGGCTCAACAGCTTGTTGTGGTTGGTCAGCGTCCGCCCGCCGATGACCGCCGTCCGTGTGGAGGCCGTCCGCCGCAGCGTCGGCTCGTTCACCGCCGCGCACCCCAGCAGCGCCATGTCATAGGCGGTGGAATAGTGCGCCTCGTCGTCCAGTCCGTTGGGGTTGGCAAAATGGCTGTTCCTCATGCCCAGCGCGGCGGCCTTTTCGTTCATCCGTTCCACAAAGGGCTCCACACCCCCCGCACACTCCGTCAGCGCCAGTGCCGCGTCGTTGCCCGAACACAACAGCAGCCCGTACAGCAGCTCCTCCAGCGTCAGCCTCTCCCCCGGCCGCAGGTACATGGAGGACCCCTCCGCCATGTGGGCGGCAGTTACGGTGATGACCTGCGACGGCTCCCCCAGCTCCAGAGCCACCAGCGCCGTCATCAGCTTGGTGGTGCTGGCGATGAGCATCCGCTTGTCCCCGTTCTTTTCATACAGCACCTGCCCCGTGTCCGCGTCCATCAGGACGCAAGCCGTGGCGGAGACCTCCACAGCCTCCGCCACAGCGGGTATGCATGTCAGCACGGCCAGTGCGGCGCACAGCGCCGCCAAGATCTCTCGGGTCACAGAAAGCCCTCCTCGTCACAGGATGCTCTCAGTCTATTCCCGCGCTGCTTGTCTTCTTGTCTGGTATCAGAAATCCTTGTTCCGCTTCTTATCCACAAAGCCCTCGACCCGGTCCAGCAGCTCCGGCACCATCTCGATGACCCGGTCCACGGTGGTGATGGCCGGCGCACCCACCGGCAGCATACGGGTCACGCCGCCCTTGACCACCAGGAAGGCCATGGGCTCCACCCGCACGCCCGCGCCGCAGCCGGCGCCGGAATGCTCCTTGTTCTTGCCGTAGTCACCGCCGCCGCAGCCGAAGCCGTAGCTCAGCCGGGAGATGGGGATCAGCGTCACGCCGTCCGGCGTGGTGATAGGCTCGCCCACGATATTGTTGGCGTCCACCATCTCCTTGACCTTCTCCATAGACTCCACCATCATGCTCTTGAGGTCATTTTTCTTCTCGGTCATTTCCATTGTCAGCTCTCCTTTGTCGAAGTTGATGTGGTCGTATGTCCCGCGCCGTCCGGCGCTGTGTGTACTGTTTCGCGCTGCTTTGCAGCGTTCTGCGCCGCCTTCGCCTTCTCCGCGGCGCTCTGCCGCTTCCGCATGGCCAGGAGCCACCGTATCACCGGCTTGGCGAAGGCCCAGCCGATGGCGAACAGGTCCCGTATCTGCAAACTCACGCCCAGCCGGCCCGTGAGCCGCAGCTGCTCGCTGTCAAAGTCCACCTCCACGTGGAGGCCGGGGTCCGGTATCCGCGTCAGGTGCTCCAGCTGCGGCATTACCGTCCACATTCCGGCGTTGATATAGCCGTACAGCTCCGCCGCCCCCGCCGGGTCCATCGCCCCCGGCAGCACCGCCGACAGCTCCAGCGGGTCGATCAGCAGCCGCTGCCGCGTCTTTCGCAGTCCGCCCTTCAGGGACGCCCACACCGCCGGCAGCAGCGTCTTGATATCCTGCGCCGACAGAGACAGCTTTTTCTTTTCCTTCCCCTTGGTGCTCTCCTCCTGCGGTGTCTTTTTCTTCTTTTCTTTCTTGGGCTTTTTGGGCTTCTCCGGTTTATCCGGTTTGGGAAGCATCTGTATCCGCGCCGGCCCCGCGATCACCGTGACTCTTGTGTCCGCAAGGTCGCCCGCGAAGTCCGCCCGCACGCCGATACGCAGCAGTGACAGCAGGAAGAAAAACAGCAGAATGCCCAGTATGATGTACACCGCCGTCATCGTGCTCCCTCCTCCCGCGTTATCTCTCCCGTATGCTTACAGCGCCTCCGCGCCGTTCTCCCCGTCCGTTGGTACCGTATCGTCGTCCAGCCGCAGCTGTCCGTCGGCCTCCATTCCCGGCAGCTGAGGCAGCTCCTCCAGCGAATTCAGATGGAACGCCCGCAAAAACGCCTGTGTCGTCCGGTACAGCCGCGGCCGCCCCGGCACCTGCAGCCGTCCGCACTCCTCGATCAAATGGCGATCCAGCAGCAGGCCCACCGTGTACGAGCTGTCCACGCCCCGTATCTGGTCCACATAGGCCCGGGTGGTGGGCTGATAGTACGCGATGATGGTCAGCACCTCCAGCGCCGGCTGGCTGAGCTTGGCGGGCTTACGAATCTCAAACGCCTTACGAATCTGGTCGCCGTACTCCGGCGCGGAGCACAGCTGCCAGCTGTCCTCCATCCGCAGTAGCCGCACGCCCCGTCGCTCATAGCTGTAATAGTCCTGCAAATGCTGCAGTACCAGCTCCACCGTGGGGCGGTCCATGTTCAGCGCCACGCAGATGCGATCCACCGCCACAGGCTCACCGGAGGCAAACAGTATGCCCTCTACGGCGGCCTCGATATCCTTCATTTCCAGTGTATCCATAGGTCTCCCCTTACATCAGTTCTTCGGGCGCGTCGCCCTCTGCGGTGACGGTGCAGTCGCTGGCCGCGCCGGCCAGCTTGATCAGATTGTTCCGGCACAGCTCCAGGACCGCCATGAACGTGGCCACCAGCTCACTGCGTGTCTTGCTGCCGCGGAACAGCAGCAAAAAGCGCGTAATGCCCACACCCCGCAGCCGCCGCAGGATCTCCTTCGCCTTTGTCTCCACAGGATACGGCTCCCGCTTCACGATCTCGTCAAAGGCCCGGATAGGCGGTGCCTCCGGCGCGCCCTGCCGGTCCGTGACCTCCTGCATGGTCAGCACCAGATCCACCGGCTCCTGATCGTACTCATAGATCTTCCCGCGCTCCATAGGCTCCGGCGGCCGGGTCAGAATGTTCCGTCCGAACTCGCTCAGGGGCGCCAGCCGTTCCGACAGCATACGCACCCGGGCATAGGCCTCGCCCCGCTTGCGCTCCTCCAGCGACTTGATGAGGGCGTCCATCTCACTCTGGGCTTCCTCGTCCTCCAGGTTCAGCAGCATACGGGTCTTGATGAACATCAGCTGGGCGGCCATGGTGATAAACTCGCTGGCCACCTCCAGATCCATCCGCTTGCGCTTTTCCAGATAATCCTGGTACTGCTCCAATATCAGTGCGATGGGGATATCCTGTATCTCTATCTTATTTTTTCCCAGCAGGTACAGTATCAGATCCAGCGGCCCCTCGAAATCCTCCAGCGGCTCGTCGCCCCGCGTCTGTACCACCTTTTCCAGTTTAAAAATAGGATCGTCCAAATTTACACCTCAAAACCGACCAGCCTGCACAGCAGGGTAAATGTCCAGCGTATGGCGCTGTTCAGCGCGTTGCTGCCGACACCCACGGAGATAACTACCAGCAGCACCAGCATACCGAAGCGCTCATAGCGCATGAGCCAGTTGTACGCCCGGTCCGGCAACAGCACCGCCAGCACCTTTGAGCCGTCCAGCGGTGGGATAGGCACCAGGTTGAACAGCCCCAGGCCCACCGACAGCGATGCCGTATCCACCAGGAAGGAAAACCATGTGCCGCTGAAGCTCCCCGTGGTCACCGCCCGCAGGAACTCGCCCCGGGCGATCAGCAGCAGCAAAAGCGCCAGCAGGAAGTTGGATACCGGCCCGGCCAGTGCCGTCAGCGCCATGCCCTGCTTGGGCTTCTTGAAATAGCTGGGGTCCACCGGCACCGGCTTGGCCCAGCCAAAGCCAGCCGCCACCATCATAATAAGGCCCAGCCAGTCGATGTGCCGCAGGGGGTTCAGACTCAGCCGGTGCGCCCGCTTGGCCGTAGGGTCGCCCAGCGCATAGGCCGCCAGGCCGTGGCACGTCTCATGTATGGTCAGGCACAGGAACACGGAGGCCACGCGGAGCAGTATGCTCTCCAGCGAGCCGAAGTCCAGCGCGTTCCAAAGATTTGTCAAATATTGCAACAGCAGCGCCTCCGAGAGATAAAATGACAGCTTTCCTGCATTATAGCAGAAACCGGCCGGAAAGTCTACACCCATTGTCACCGTTCCGACCACTTTGTAACCATTTTGTATCCGTCTTTCCACCGGTTCGTAGCTTTTCTGTAAAGATACGTACCACTATATATGGTATGCTGTAAGCACAGAAGGAAACGAACATTCCCACACCATGAAAGGAGAACAACTACTATGGATAGAACGAAGCTCATCACCTCTCTGGTCATCCTGTGCCTCGCCTCCGCTGTGGCCGCATTCCTGATGCCGCCCGCCCACGGTGCGCTGCTCTCCTTTGTGAGCATCGCGTCGGCGGCTGTCATCGCTGTCCTCGCCGTTGTCACGCTGGTGCGGATGCTGATGCAGCGTCGCGCGTTTTGACATAGAGGGCGCAAGTCAACTGTGTTTATTGAAAGCAGGCAGTCAACCGGACCGTATGTAGGAAGCTGTCCATCATAGCCATGTGATCCCCCCTACCGCACATATCTGTTCCGTACCATATTATTTTCTCCCCAACTACGACCAACAAAGCGGCAGACCCGCAGGCAATGCCTGCGGGTCTGTCGCTTTTTATGACTGCCGATTTATCCCTTCAGCGCCGATACCGCCGCCCGTGCGGCTGCCGCCGCATCCTCCGTGTATACGTCCGCGCCGATCTCATCGCAGAAGCTCTGGCTGATGGGCGCGCCGCCCACAAATATCTTCACCTGGTCCCGGATACCTGCCTCCCGGGCCAGCGTCACCACCCGGCGCATCTCGCCCATGGTAGTAGTCAGCAGGGATGAGCAGGCGATCACGCCGCAGCGCTGCCGCTGCGCCGTCTCCACGAACTGCTCCGGCGTCACGTCCACGCCCAGGTCAATGACCTCTACGCCGCTGCCCTCCAGCATGATCTTCACCAGGTTCTTGCCGATGTCGTGCATATCTCCCCGGACGGTGCCGATACACGCCCGGCCCACCGTCTTGGCATTTCCGCCGGTCATCAGCGGCTTCAGCTCCCCCAGCGCCGCCGTCATGCACCGGGCGGCCATCAGCATCTCCGGCACGAAGGCCCGATTGGCGGAGAAGGCCTCACCCAGATCGTTCATGCCGCGGATCAGCCCGCCGGACAGGATCTCCTGCGGCGTCCGACCCTGCTCCAGCGCCTCCCGGCACAGCGCCAGCACCTTTTTCTGCTGTCCCTTTTCCAGCGCTGCGGCCAGGCGGGCCAGTACGTCGCCGTTCTCGACAGCGGCGCCCGCCGCCTGCCGCACGGCGACAGCCCGCACCCGGCGTGGCACCGGCGGCAGATCGAACCGCGGCACGTGCAGCGCCCGGTTGTAGTCCGCTATGGCCCGGTCGATGTACTCGTCCACATGGGGATACACCGCCCCCGGCAGGCCATAGGTGATGGAGGGAATATAGTGCCCACCCGGGCAGCACCGCCGCAGGGTATCCATGGCATAGCCGTAGATCTCCTCCGGCGCGGCATCCGCCCGGTCGATGGCGGCGCCCATGCCGCCCATCAGCACCAGCCGCCCGTGCAGCTTCTGCTGGAGGGCCGGTATATCGTTCTCCGGCAGTACGCCCTGCCACACCTGAATGCCGATCTCCGCCATGTCCTCCACGATCGGGACCAAATAGGAGTCCGCGTGATGTATGGCGATCACGCCCCGGGACCGGATGTAGCCGTAAAACCGCCGGTACGGCTCCTTGAAGAATTCCCGCCACATCTCCGGCTTCATGAACAAAGCGTCCTTGGTGCCCCAGTCGTCGTGAGAGAAAATCACGTCCGGCCGTAAATTGTCGATGAGCAGCTTCACGTACAGCAGCCGATACGTGGTGATGTAGTCAATGAGCGCGTGCATCTCCTGTGGGTGCTCATACAGGTTCGTCAGCGTGTCCTCAAAGCCCATCAGGAAGTGGCACTGCTCGAAGATACCGGTACCCATAAAGCCCGCCAGCAGCTTCTCCTCCCCGCAGGCCGCCCGTGCCGCGGCGCGGCACGTCTCCCAGCCCTCCGTGCAGGCGGCGATGTCCGGCGCGTGCACCGTCTCCCGCCAGCGGGTAACGTCCGGACACACCGCCAGGCCGTCTGTGGTGACGGGCATAGGCCCCGGCGCGTCGGCGGGAAAGCTGACGGTGGTGCCCCAGCGGTCTTTGCTGACGGTCCCCCGCTTCCGGTTGCCCCGCAGATAGGTGTTGATGGGATCGTTCAGGCACATGTCCAGCGCCTCGTACTGGCACAGCTGGCGATCCGGCTGGCCATTGGGCTTCAGCAGCTCCAGAAAGTTCTCCTTGGGCGTCATCATATCATTTCACCTCTTCGGTATAGAGTAGGCACGATGTATACGTCATGGTTCGCGGTCCGTAGTTATACGACAGCCCGGACCGCAGGCACACGTCCCCCACCAGCAGGCCATAGGCCTCCATAGAGGACATCCGCTTGTCCGGGAACCGGCAGGGTCGGTCCGGACAGGTACACCGGCGGCACACGGTGCATGCCCCCGCTGACAGAGGCAGGCAGTCCGGCAGCAGCAGCCGCGCCTGCCGCGCAAAGTCCGCAAAGGCCCGCTTGTGCCGCCGCTGGATCGCCTCCATCCCCTCGTAGTCGAAGTCATCCGCCAGCGTCCCGGTGGTCTGCACCAGCACCCCGGCATCGAAGCGCCCCATGGCCGCCGCGGCATCCTCCAGCGTCCCGCAGCCGGGCGGGCAGGCCCAGTTGGCGTTCCACTTCCCGCATCGGTCCGCCCGGCACATCTCCCGCACCTCCCGCCGGGGCGTCAGCGCGTTCATGTCCACCGGCGCGGCGTGGGAGAACCCGTTTTCCGCCGCCAGCGTCATCAGTTTTGTTCTCATGGCAAATCCTCTTGACAAAGCCGCCCCGGGCTGATAAAAGTAGTAGTGGAATTATTATAAAAAGGGGTGTTGCCCGTGTCAAGTATCCGCGTGACCCGCGGCGGAGATGTTTTTCGCCTCCCCTGCAATGATACCGATACCCTGCTGGCTCTGCTGCGCCGCGCCGGCTGTACCCTGCCCGCCGCCTGCGGCGGCCACGGCCGCTGCGGCAAATGCCGCGTCAGCGTCAACGGCGTGCCGCGTCTGGCCTGCCGTGTGGTGCCGGAGGACGGCGACGAGATCGTCCTCCCTCCCGCCGCCGGCGGGCGCATCCTCACCGAGACGCTGGATCCCCCCGCCGTCCCCACCGGCGAGACAGGCTGCGCCGCCGCCATCGACCTGGGCACCACCACCACGGCGCTGCGGCTGTACGACCTGGCCACCGGCCACGCCCTGGCCACCTGCGCCGACTGGACGGCTCTGGCCCCCTACGGCGCGGATGTCATCACACGCATCCAGTATACCATCGACCACCAGGACGGGCTCACCCGCCTGTCCTCCCTACTCCGCCAGCAGCTGAAGGCCCTGCTCACCCGGGCACTCTCCCAGGCCGGGCGGCAGCCCGCCGAGCTGAAGCGCACCGTGACCGCCGGCAACACCGTCATGCAGAGCCTGCTCGCCGGTGTATCCGTCCGCCCGCTGGCCGCCGCCCCCTTCTGCCCGGAGACCTTCTTCCGTCAGAGCTCCGGCCTCACGCTGCTGGACACGCCGCTGTACTGCGTCCCCTGCGCGGCGGGCTTCGTGGGCGGCGATATCACCGCCGGCCTGCTGGCCTCCGGCCTTGCCCGACGCGCGGGCCATTTCCTGTTTCTGGACATCGGCACCAACGGCGAGATGGCCCTGGGCGGCATGGATGGCTTCACCTGCTGCGCCGTGGCCGCCGGCCCCGCCTTCGAGGGCGCGGGCATCGCCTGCGGTATGCTGGGCGTGGACGGTGCGGTCAGCCGCGTCCGGTACAGCGACGCCTTCAAGATGAACGTCATCGGCGGCGGCGAGGCAGTCGGTCTCTGCGGCTCTGGTCTCATCGACCTGACGGCCCTCCTGCTGCACCTGGGCGTCATTGACGAAGGCGGCCGTCTCCTACCGCTGGAGGACGCGCCTGAGGCGTTCCGCCGCTATTTGACCCGTGACAAAAACGGCTGCGGCGTCTTCCACTTGACCGACCGGGTGTACCTCACCGCCGCTGATGTCCGGGCGCTGCAGCTGGCCAAGGCAGCGGTGGCCGCCGGCGTGCAGATACTGCTGGCGCAGCAGGGGCTGACCCTTTCCGCGCTGGACGGTCTGTACCTATCCGGCGGCTTCGGGATGTACCTTGACCCCGCCAGCGCCGCGGCCATCGGTATGCTCCCCCGTCTCCCCGCCGCCAAGCTCCACAGCGTAGGCAACGCCGCCCTCTCCGGCGCGGCACAGCTGGCCCTGCGGGGTGATATGTCCGCCGCGGACGGCATCGTCAACCGTCTCACCTATCTCGAGCTCTCCGGGCGTCCCGACTTCGCCGACGCCTTTGCCAAAAACATTCCCCTAAGACCCATGCAATGGAGGTAACACCTATGGAGCTTCGTTTTCCTCTGATTCTGGACGGTGCCACCGGCACCGAGCTGCAAAAGCGCGGCTATACAGGCGACGTCTGCGCCGAGCAGTGGACACTGGACCATCCGGACGCCATCATCGACATCCAGCGCGGCTATGTGGCCGCCGGCAGCCAGGTGGTCTACACCCCCACCTTCGGTGCCAACCGCCGCAAGCTGGAGGAGTCCGGCCTGTTCAACTGCACCGCCGACTACAACCGCCGTCTGGCGGAGCTGTCCGCCCAGGCGGTGCAGGGCAAGGCCCTGCGGGCAGGCGATATGTCCCCCACCGGCGCGTTCCTCGCCCCGCTGGGCGACGTGTCCTTCGAGGAGCTGGTGGACATCTACACCGAGCAGGCCGCCGGTCTGGAACGCGCCGGCGTGGACCTGTTCGTCATCGAGACCATGATGACCCTCTCCGACGCCCGTGCGGCGGTGCTGGCCGTCCGCAGCGTCAGCGACAAGCCTATCTTCGTCACCTTCACCTGTGACGAAAACGGCCGCAGCGTCTCCGGCACCGACATCACCGCGGCGCTGGTGGTCCTGCAGGGCATGGGCATCGACGCCTTTGGTCTGAACTGCTCCGCCGGCCCGGAGCAGATGCTTCTCCAGCTGAAGCGCCTGCGGGAATACGCCCGGGTGCCCCTGATCGCCAAGCCCAATGCCGGTATGCCCATCATCGAGAACGGCGAGACGGTCTACCGCTGCACCGGCGAGGAATTCACCGCCCTGGTACCGGAATTCCTGGCCGCCGGCGTGGCCGTGTTCGGCGGCTGCTGCGGCACCACCGCCGCGCATATCGCCGCCCTGGCCCGGGCACTGGACGGCGCGGTCATCACGCCGCCGGCGCCGCAGCATACGAACGAGCTGCCCGCCGCCACGGAGAAGCTGCCCTTCCCCCTGCCCGCCGATGTCTCCTGGCACACCGTCGTCGACCTGACCGGTGATGCGGAGGAGACGCTCACCGCCGCGCTGGACAGCGATGAGACGGTGCTGGCCCTGCGTATCGCCTCCTGGGACGATGTACAGGCCCTGGCGGACTACCAGTATATGCTCACCAAGCCGGTGTGCTTCGTCTGCGACGACACCCAGCTGCTGGAGGCCGCCCTCCGGGCCTATCAGGGCCGCGCCCTGTACGACGGCGCCCTGCCGGAGGACACGCTCCTGCCCCTGTGCGCCAAATATGGTCTCCTGCTGTAAAAAAACAAGGCCCCCCGCGGGCCTTGTTTTTTATTCCTTTTTCCCGGTACAGCCGCCGCAGCTCCCGCCGCAGCCAGAACAGCCGGCGCATCCGCCGTTTTTCCGCGCCCGCCGCGCACTACGCAGGGCCAGCACACCGCACAGCGCCACCAGTGCCAGCAGCACCCAGTCCATCCAGCTCATAGCAGCAGCCCTCCCACAGCGTAAGCGATGTACGCCGCCAGCCACGCCACTACGCATTGCAGCAGCACCACGCCCACCGTTTTGATGCGGGATCCCAGCTCACGCCGTATGGTGGCCACCGCCGCAATGCAGGGTGTATACAGCAGCGTGAACACCAGAAAGCTGATGGCGCTGCGCGTGGTGAACAGCGACGTGATGGCCGCGTTCCCCAGCAGCACCTGTAGCGTACTGACCACCGACTCCTTGGCGATAAATCCGGAGATCAGCGCCGTGGCACAGCGCCAGTCACCAAAGCCCAGCGGCCTGAACAGCACCGCCAGCCACTGGCCGATCAGCGCCAGCAGACTGTCCGCGCTGTCCGTGACCACATTGAGCCGCGTGTCAAAGCTCTGTAGGAACCAGATGACCACCGTGGCCAGGAAGATCACGGTGAAGGCCCGCTGCAAAAAGTCCTTGGCCTTCTCCCACAGCAGCAGCCCCACGCTTTTAGCGGAGGGCATACGGTAGTTGGGCAGCTCCATGACAAAGGGCACAGGCTTGCCCCTGAAGGCGGTCCCCTTCATCACCAGCGCTGCCAGAATACCCACCACGATACCAAGCACATACAGGGAGATCATCACCAGCGCCTTGTGGTCGGTGAAGAACGCGGCGGTAAAAAAGCCATAGATGGGGATCTTGGCCGAACAGCTCATATAGGGCGTCAGCAGAATGGTCATCTTCCGATCCCGGTCCGAGGATACCGTGCGGGTAGCCATGATAGCCGGCACCGAGCAGCCGAAGCCGATCAGCAGCGGCACGATGCTCCGCCCGGACAGACCGATCTTCCGCAGCAGCTTGTCCATGACAAAGGCCACCCGGGCCATGTAGCCGGTGTCCTCCAGAATGGACAGGAAGAAAAACAGCGTCACGATAATGGGCAGGAACGACAGCACGCTGCCCACACCGGCGAAGATACCGTCAATAATAAGGCTGTGCACCACCGGGTTGATGCCGTAGGCGGTCAGCGCCCCGTCCACGCCGGCGGTCACGTAGTCGATACCCAGCGCCAGCAGGTCGCTTAGCCCCTGGCCAATAACATCGAACGTCAGCCAGAAGATCAGCAGCATCACGCCGAAGAATACCGGCAGCGCCGTGTATTTCCCCGTCAGTACCCTGTCCCAGGCCACGCTGCGCTTGTGCTCCTTGCTCTCATGGCACTTGACCACCGCGTCGGCGGTGACCTGCTCGATGAACGTATACCGCATATCCGCCAGCGAGGCGTTGCGGTCCAATCCGTTCTCCGTCTCCATCTGCACGATGCAGTGCTCCAGCAGCTCCCTCTCGTTCTGATCCAGCACCAGCCGGTCCGCCATATCCCTGTCGCCCTCAATGAGCTTCGTGGCGCAGAACCGGGGCGGCAGACCCAGCCGCTCAGCGTGGTCCTCGATCAGATGCACCACCGCATGGACGCACCGGTGCACCGGCGAATTCGCCGCGCAGAAGTCATAGACCTTGGGCAGCACCCGGTTTTTCGCCGTCTCCACCGCCCGGTCCATCAGCTCGGACACACCCTCGCCCTTGGCGGCGGTAATGGGCACCACGGGAATGCCCAGGTCGTCGGACAGCTTCTGCACGTCGATGGTGCCGCCGTTGGCGCGCACCTCGTCCATCATGTTCAGCGCCAGCACCATAGGCACCCGCAGCTCCAGCAGCTGCAGTGTCAGGTACAGGTTGCGCTCGATGTTGGTGGCATCCACGATGTTGATGATACCGTCCGGCTTCTGGTTCAGTATGTAGTCCCGCGTGACGATCTCCTCCTGGGTATAGGTCCGCAGGGAGTAGATGCCCGGCAGGTCCACCACAGTGCACTCCTTGTGCTCCCGTACCTCTCCGGATTTCTGGTCCACCGTCACGCCGGGGAAATTCCCCACGTGCTGGTTGGAGCCGGTCAGCGCGTTGAACAATGTAGTCTTGCCGCAGTTCTGGTTGCCCGCCAATGCAAAGATCATACGCGATCCCTCTTTTCCACGGTGATCTGTCGGGCGTCCTCCACCCGCAGCGTCAACTCATAGCCCCGCACGTGTATCTCGATGGGATCCCCCATAGGGGCCACCTTCCGCAGTGTCACCAGCGTCCGGGGCGTCAGCCCCATATCCAGCAGGCGGCAGCGCAGTGCGCCCTCCCCGCCCACCGCAGTGATGGCGGCGCTGTCGCCAATCTTCAGTTCATTCAGTGTCATAGTGCGTTACCTCAACAGCCTATCTGTATTGTGTGGTATGATGTTAGCACAGGCTAACCGCTCTGTCAAGAAACACCCGCCATTGTAACGACAGTTAAATATATTTAACTTTCACTTGCTTTTACGCCAGTCGTGTGTTATCCTTCAGTTAGAGTACTCTAAGTAGCAAAGGAGGTACCGCCGTGGTATTACAGGAATCCGGCGAGATGTATCTGGAGAGCATCCTGGTCCTGATCCGCCAGGGGAAGGCCGTCCGTTCCATCGACATCGTGGACTATATGGGCTACTCAAAGCCCAGCGTCAGCCGCGCCGTTGGCCTGCTGAAGGCCGGGCAGTATATCGACGTAGACAACGGCGGCTACATCACCCTCACCGCCGCCGGGCGCGAGGTAGCCGAAAAGATCTACGAGCGCCACACGGTCCTCACGGACTTTCTCCGCCGCCTGGGTGTGGACGAGGCCAGCGCTGCCGAGGACGCCTGCCGCATGGAGCACGTCATCAGTGACGCTACCTTCCAGGCCCTGAAGCGTCATCTTGCATCCCCCCAATAACCGCTGAACAAGCCGCCCTCCGGCGGTTCCTTTCACACAAAAGCCTCCCCCGGTTTCACCGGGGGAGGCTCATTCTCCGCCTCCGGCCAAGCCGGAGACCTTGCTTTTCAGTTGCTGTTGGCGCTGTACAGCCCCGCTGCGTCATCCAGCGGCACGGAGAACGTCACCGTCTGCGCCTCAGTGTGGGCGCCGGCCTTCTCCATGATGGACTGCATGATGGCCGCCCGCTTATCGGCGGAGGTCACCAGGAAGATCATCTCCCGTTCCTCCGAGATGGCCATGCCGAAGAACTTGTTGGTGTTCCCCGCGTCGGTAGCCCGGGCGTGAATGACCGTACCGCCCCGCGCGCCGGCGGCGGAGGCCGCCTCCATCACCGCGTCGGTGTACCCGGTATTGGTGATCGCCACGATCAGCTGATACGCGTTCTCGTTCATCTGCTCTTCCTCCTTCACAGTCATATCCGGCTGCGCGTCGCTTTTGCCGGAGATCAGATAGTTCAGCGCCGTCCTTCCGCCCACGCTGCTCAGGTGCAGGCACACGGCGATACCGCTGCCGGGCCGGTCGATCCGCATGGTGTCCACCAGCTCCCGCATCAGCACCTCCTTGACAGCCGGCGTCACCACGGAGAACATCACGGACTTCTCCGTAGCCTCCAGACCCAGATAGCTCAGCACGTCGTTGCTGGCGGTGCCCCGTCCCAGGGCGGTGAACACCACCGGCGCGCCGAAAGCCCGGTAGAAATCCAGAAAATGCGTGGCGCCCATGACCCGGTTGGTGATGGTGATCATCAGATACAGACGGTTCTTGGTTGTTTCAGACATATCTCCACCTCCTCAGCACAGCTCGATAAGCTCCTCCACCGCCACAGGTGCGGCAGGAGCAGGTGCGCGGCGCAGCTTTCTCTGATAGCTCAGGCCCAGCAGCTGTATGGTCACCAGCGGCGTCATGGCCACCATCGCCACCACACCGAAGGCGTCCGTCACCAGATTGCCGCCCACAGCGTCGCAGGCGCCCAGGGCGAAGGGCAGCAGGAACGTAGCCGTCATGGGTCCGGAGGCTACGCCGCCGGAGTCGAAGGCCACGGACGTAAAGATCTGCGGCACCACGAAGCTCAGCGCCAGACTCAGCACATAGCCCGGCACCAGGAACCACATGATGGAGATACCCGTCAGCACCCGGATCATAGCCAGCCCCAGCGAGATGGCCACGCCCACAGACAGCGCCAGGTTCATGGCGTGAGCCGGGATGGAACCGGCGGTGATCTCCTCCACCTGCTTGTTCAGCACATGGACAGCCGGCTCCGCCTGTACGATGAAATAACCGATGACCATAGCAATGGGGATAAGTATCCAATTATAGGTATGGCTGGCGATGCTGCCGCCCAAAAAGCTGCCCACGGGCATAAAGCCCACGTTCACGCCCATCAGGAAGATGGTCAATCCTATGTACACATACACCAGACCGATGACCATGTGCAGTATCTCCTTGCGCTTGAGTCTGCGGGTCACCAGCTGGAACAGGATCAGGAAAGCGCCGATAGGCAGCAGCGCCGATGCCGTCTCCTTCAGATAGTGAGGTATCTCGCTGAGATACAGATCGAACATCTCCACCGTGTCCTTGGCATCCGGCATGACCGCCGCGGTGTAGGCGCTTCCGTCCGGCTTATACAGCAATCCAAGGATCAGCACCGTGATGATCGGCCCGATAGAGCACAGCGCCACCAGGCCGAAGCTGTCGCCCCCTGCCTGCTTGTCGCTTCGCACGGCGCACACGCCCACGCCCAGCGCCATGATGAACGGCACCGTCATGGGTCCGGTGGTCACGCCTCCGGAGTCAAAAGCCACCGCCCAGAAATCCGGCGACACGAACATCGCCAGACCGAATACGATGGCGTAAAACCCGATCAGCAGCCACCGCAGCTGGATACCCAGCACGATACGCAGCAGGGCGATGACCAGGAACACACCCACGCCCACCGCCACGGACCAGATGATCACGTTGTTCTCGATGGCCGGTACCTGGTTGGCCAGCACCTGCAGATCCGGCTCCGCCACGGTAATGATCATGCCGATGAGGAAGCCCACCACCGTGATGATCCACACCTTCTTTCGCCGTGTGATCTCGGAGCCTACCGCCTGTCCCAGCGGGATCATGGACATCTCCGACCCCAGCGTGAACAGTCCCATGCCGGCGATCAGCATCACGCCGCCCAGCAGGAACGCCACCATGGCGTTGTTGGGCACCGGCGCAATGGTGAAGCACAGCACCAGCACGATCAGCATTACCGGCAATACCGATGTCAGCGACTCGTGCAGCGGTTTTTTGAATACAGCAAAGACGTTTTCCGCCTTCTGCCGTTTTTTACGCAGTCTCGCCTGCTCGTCCTGAATAGTCCTGTGGCTCAAGTCTACCTTCCTTTCCTCGTCCTCCATAGCCTATACCAAAAAGCGGCGCATCTGTCCGTATCGGGCAGACACGCCTCCGCATCTTAACAGGTATATTGTACCATATGTTCACTTTTGGCACAACCCCACCGCTGTTAATAATGTGTGAAGATTGCACCGGGTTTTTTACGCCGTTTTCTCCACCAGCGCCGCCGCGTGGGCCGCTATGCCCTCGCCGCTGCCGGTAAATCCCAGTCCCTCCTCCGTCGTCGCTTTCACAGAGACACATCCCGCGTCCAGCCCCATGGCCGCCGCCAGTCTCTCCCGCATTTCCGGGATATAGGGTGCCAGCTTCGGCGCCTGGACCGCCACCGTAGCGTCCACATTCACAATGGCCCAGCCCGCCTCCGCCAGCACCGCCGTCACCTGCCGCAGCAGCGCCGTGCTGTCCGCCCCGGCGTAGCGCGCATCGCTGTCCGGAAACAGCTTGCCGATGTCACCCAGCGCCACCGCACCCAGCAGAGCATCCATCACCGCGTGGGTCAGCACGTCCGCGTCGGAGTGCCCCAGCAGCCCCTTCTCAAAGGGCACCGTCACCCCGCCCAGCACCAGGGCGCGGCCCGGTACCAGCCGGTGTACGTCATAGCCGTATCCAATGCGCAGATCCGTCATGCTCTGTTCTCCCTCTCCCGCAGGAATGCCTCTGCCATGGTCAGGTCCTCCCGCGTGGTGATCTTGATGTTCTCCCGCCAGCCGGGGGCCAGCCATACCTCCTTGCCCAGCCGTTCCACGGCGGAGCAGTCGTCCGTGATGTCCGCCCCGGCCTGAATAGCCGACTGCAGAGCAGCCTTCAGGATGTTCGCCTGAAACACCTGTGGCGTCTGTACGGCGTACAGCGTTTTCCGGTCCGGCGTGGACTGCACCAGCCCCGCCATATCCGCCACCTTCACCGTGTCCGTCACCGGCAGCGCCGGCGCGGCGGCATAGGTCCGCTGTCCCAGCCGCACCATGTCGTCCACCTGCTCCGGCAGGATCAGCGGCCGCGCGCCGTCATGCACCGCCAGCAGCTCGCAGCTGTCGCCGGCCGCCAGCGCCGCCAGCAGCACCGACTGAGTGCGGCTCCCGCCGCCCTCCACCACGCGCAGCGGCGTTTTGACATTCGCCCCGGCACACAGGGTCGCGATCTCCTCCAGGCGCTCCGGGCTTACCGCCACCACGATCTCGTCGATCAGCGCCGCCTCATCCAGCGCCCACAGCGTCCGCAGCAGCACCGGCACGCCGCACAGCGGCGCCGTCAGCTTATCCGTGCCGCCCATGCGCTCAGAGCGCCCCGCGGCAGGCACCAGCGCCGCGCAGCGGGGGTGCCGTTCCTTTTTCCGGTTTAACAGCTTGTCAAAGAGCTTCCCCATCGTCATTCACACGCTCCCGTCATCACCGCGCCATCCAGCAGACGCTCCGCCTCTTGGTATCCGATCTCCCGCACCATCGCCAGCTCCGACAGCAGTATCTCCTTGGCACTGTGCAGCATTTTTCTCTCTCCGGTGGACAGTCCCCGCGCCGCCTCCCGCCGCATCAGAGACTTGACCACCCGTGCCACCTCCGTCAGGTCGCCGCTTTTCAGCCGCGCCATGTTCTCCCTGTAGCGGCGGTTCCAGTTGCGCTCCTCCTCCACCGTCAGCGATGGGATGGCCGAGAGCACCGCGTCCATCCTCTCCCGATCGTACAGCAGCCGCACGCCGATGGCCTCGCAGTTATCAGTGGGCAGCTTCAGTACCAGTCCGCTGACGGCTTGACGGAACACATAGTACGTCCGCGCCGCGCCGTACAGCAGCTCCTCCGTCACGTTCTCGATAACGCCCGCCCCATGCATGGGGTGCACCACCCGCTGACCGATGCCGTACATACCGCCGCCTCCCTTCCTGCTGTTCTTGTAGAAAATTATACCGTATTCCCCCACTTTTTACAAGGGATTTCCGTATCTTTCCCGCAAAAAGCACGGTCCCCGGCACTGCCTGGGACCGTGCTTTTCCGTTATCTCGCCTCGTACAGTGCCTTGCAGGCCCGGTACATCTCGTAGCAGTCCACCTTGGCCACCACCTCGAAGGGCGCGTGCATGCTCAGCACCGGCACGCCGGCGTCCAGCGTGGCGATGTTCCGGTTGGCCATATACTGTGCCACCGTCCCGCCGCCGCCGGCGTCGATCTTGCCCAGCTCGCAGATCTGCCACCGCACGCCCGCGCCGTCCAGCACCGCGCGCACATAGGCCACCGTCTCCGCGTTGGCGTCCGAGGAACCGGACTTGCCCCGCGCGCCGGTGTACTTGCAGATACCCACGCCGTAGTTGACGAAGGCCGCGTTCTTCTTCTCGTACACATCGGCAAAGTTGGGGTCATAGGCCGCCGTCACGTCGGCGGACAGGCAAAAGGCGTTCTCAAAGCACGCCTTCAGCGGCACGTTCTGGCCGTCGCACAGGTCGGACATAAAGGCGTCAAAGGCCGCGGACTGCATACCTGTCACGCCCATGGAGCCGATCTCCTCCTTGTCCGCCAGCACGCATACCGCCGTCTTGTCCGGCGTTTCGATATCCAGCAGCGCCCGCAGCGCCGCGTAGCCGCACACCCGGTCATCGTGACCGTAGGAGCCGATCATGCTGCCGTCAATACCGATGTCCACCGCCTCCGCGGCGGGAACAGCCTCCAGCTCCGCGGAGGCGAAGTCGCTCTCCGTGATGCCGTACTTGTCGTGCAGCCGCTTCATCACGTGCAGCTTCACCCGGTCCTTGTCCTCGCTGTCCCCGATGGGCCGGCTGCCCACCAGCAGGTTCAGCGTCTCGCCGGGCACCGCCTCGTTCAGGGGCTTCCGGCCCTGTTCGCCGCCCAGATGGGGCAGCAGGTCCGTGATGACCAGCTGGGGCTCACCCGCCTCGCCGATGCACACGTCTACCACGCTGCCGTCCTTCTTGGCCACCACGCCCCGCAGCTGCAGGGGGATGGTCACCCACTGGTACTTGCGGATACCGCCGTAGTAGTGGGTCTTGAAATATGCCATCTCGCTGTCCTCATACAGCGGCGTGGGCTTCAGATCCAGCCGCGGAGAGTCGATATGCGCCGCCGCGATCTGCGCGCCCTCGGCCAGACTCTCCTTACCGATGACCGCCAGCATCAGCCCCTTGCCCCGGTTGCAGGTGTACACCTTATCCCCGGCCTTCAGCGCCATGCCGCGCTTATACTGCACAAAGCCCTTCGCCTCTGCCGCGGCGATAGCCGCCCGGGCGCTGAGCCGTTCGGTCTTTCCCTCGTTCAGGAACGCCTTGTAGTCCGCGCAGTAGGCCTCCATCTCCGCCAGCTGCGCCTCGCCCAGCGTATCATACCCGTTCTTGTCATTCCGCAGCAGCTGCTCCCGCAGCGCCTTCATTTCCTCGCTCATGCTCGTTCCTCCTTCAATATCGTCTCCAGCGCCTGCCGTGCCTTTTCCGTAAAGGCCACCGCGCTGCCGCAGTCGTTCACCAGCACGTCCGTGCAATGGGCCCGGTAGAACGCTTCGTCCTTCTGTGCCCGCACCCGCAGCCGCGCGTATGTCTCCGGTATGCCGTCCCGCGCCATGATGCGCGCCACCCGCGTCTCCGCCGGCGCGATCACCGCCACCGTCCGGCGGCACAGCCCGTCCAGCCCGCTTTCGATCAGGTTGATGGCGTCGATTCCCACCACCGCCGCGTCGCTCTCGTCCATCCGCCGCCGCAGCTCCCGGGGCAGCCGCGCATAGATGATCCCGTTCAGCGTCTCCAGCGCCGCCGGATCGCCGAATACGAGGTTCCCCAGCTTCTGCCGGTCCAGACCGCCGTCCGCCGCGAACACCGGGCCGAACGCCCCGGTGATGGCCTCCCGCAGCGCTCCGTCCGTCCGCAGCAGCTCATGGTAGATGGCGTCGCAGTCCAGCACCAGCCCGCCCAGTTGCTCCAGCGCCCGCAGGGCGCTGGTCTTGCCCGCGCCGGTAGGCCCCGTGAAGCCGATGACCAGCGGCGACGCGTCCACCGTGTGGAACCCCGCCGCCTTTTTCAGCCGGTTGCTCACCGCCAGTCCCAGTCCCGCCTCGTCCGGGCACTGGGCATAGATGGCCGTCACCTCCGTCTCGTCAAAGGTCCGCAGCGCGTCGAACACGCGCTGTGCCTGGGCCAGCTTGTCTCCTGCCTCTCCCAACCGATGTACGATGTGCCCCGCGAACAGCGGCGCGTACTCGTCAAAGCAGATGACCCCGGCCCCCGTCGGCAGGTGCGCCGCGATGTACGCCGCGCTTCGCCGCGGCGCGCCCGTCACCACCGTCACGGCAGCCCGGGGCGCGTAGTGCCGGTACTTCATTCCCGGTGCCTTGGCCTTCTCCCCGTCGGACAGCTTCTGCCGCACGGCCTTGTCCACGGCCACCTCCCCCAGCACCGCCTCCAGTGCCTCCAGCGGCAGTCCGCCGGGCCGCAGCAGCCGGGGCGGCTGCACCGTCAGATCGATAATAGTGCTCTCTACGCCTACGGCGCAGGGCCCGCCGTCCACGATGCCGTCGATCTTGCCCATCATGTCCTCCATCATGTGCCGCGCACAGGTGGGGCTGGGCCGTCCGGAGGTATTCCCGCTGGGCGCCGCCACCGGCGTATCCGCCGCCGCGATAATGGCCCGCGTCACCGGATGGTCCGGGCAGCGGACGCCCACGGTATCCAGCCCGCCGGTGGTCCGCAGGGGCACGCAGTCGCGCCGGGGCAGGATCATGGTCAGCGGCCCCGGCCAGAACCGTTCCGCCAGCGCATAGGCCGTGTCAGGGATATCTGCACAGCAGCGCTCCAGCCAGCCCGCATCCGGCACGTGCAGGATCAGCGGGTTGTCCTGTGGCCGTCCCTTAGCTTCGAAAATACGGCGCACCGCGTCCTCGTTGAGCCCGTCGGCCCCCAGGCCGTATACCGTCTCCGTGGGGATACCCAGCAGGCCGCCCCGGCGAAGGATCGCCGCCGCCTCCGCGATGGCGTTTTTGTCCGTTTCCGGATGGAATATGATGGTCTCCATCACCCGAACCTCGTTTCTTCTGCTCTTTTATTCCGCCGCAGCGGCAAAACTCCTCTTTTTACAGCCCCAGGTCCTCCCCCACGAGAATGACCTTGATGCGCTCATGCACCATGGAGTACCGCGTCACCACCACATAGGAACAGATGCAGTCCGGACTGGTGCAGTCGCCGCACTGTCCGGTCAGGCCGCAGGGCGTCTTGATACCGAACCGCTGCGCGTTGGCCGGCGCGGCGATGTTCCGTGCGCGGGCAATGGCGTCGTCCAGCGTGCCCAGCACCTTGTTCATACCGGCGATGACCAACACCTGCCGGGGTCCATAGCACATGGCCGCCACCCGGTTGCCCATGCCGTCGATGTTCACCAGCTGCCCGTCCTTGGAGATGGCGTTGCTGCTCATCAGGAACGTGCCGCAGCTCAGCGCCTGGTGCATCAGCGCCTGCTTCTCCGCCGGGTCCTTAGCGGTATCCCGGTCGATGAGGGTATAGCCCTCCTGCGCCAGCCGCTGCTTCAGCCCCAGCTCGTCCACGGTCATCACGCCGCCCCAGGATACACTGTCCGTCTTGGGGATCAGCTCCAGCGCCTTCTCCACGGCCTCGGCAGCGGTGGAACAGTAATAGGCGTCAAAGTGCCGCTTCTTCATAGCCTCCACCGTCTTGGGGCCGGACAGGTCATACATTTTCTTCTTATTCTCGTTCATGGTCAACTCTCCTTTCCCTCCTGCAGCCGTTGGGCCTGGTCGTTCAGGGTCAGCGCGTCGATCATGTCATCCAGATCGCCGTTGATGATGGCCGCAATGTTGAAGTTTTTATTGTCTCCCGTCAGCCGATGATCCGTCACCCGGTTCTGCGGGAAATTATACGTTCTGATCTTGCCGCTTCTGTCGCCGGTGCCCACCTGGCTCTTCCGTGTGGCGGCGATGGCGGCGTTCTGCTTCTCCTGCTCCGCCTCGTACAGCTTCGAGCGCAGGATCTTCATGGCCCGATCCTTGTTCTTATACTGGCTGCGCTCATCCTGGCACTCCACCACCACGCCCGTGGGCAGATGGGTGATACGTATGGCGCTCTCCGTCTTGTTCACGTGCTGTCCCCCCGCGCCGGAGGAACGGAACGTGTCGATCTGCAGGTCCTTGGGGTCGATGGAAAACTCCACCTCCTCCGCCTCGGGCATCACCGCCACCGTGGCGGCGGAGGTCTGGATGCGCCCGGAGGACTCCGTCTCCGGCACCCGCTGGACGCGGTGGGTGCCGGCCTCGAATTTCAGCCGTGACCAGGCGCCCGCACCCTCGATCTCGGCGCTGACCTCCTTCACGCCGCCCAGCTCCGTCATGTTCTCACTGACGATGCTCAGCGTCCAGCCCCGGCGTTCGGCGTACATGGTGTACATCCGCAGCAGGTCGGCGGCGAATAGTGCACCCTCCTCCCCGCCGATACCGGCCCGTATCTCCAGTATCACGTTCTTCTCGTCATTGGGGTCCCGCGGCAGCAGCAGCCGCTTCAGCTCCTCCTGCAAGCGCTCCATATCCCCCTTCGCCCCAGCCAGCTCCTCCTGTGCCAAAGCCCGCAGCTCCGGGTCAGACAGCATCTCCTCCGCCTCCCGGGCGGTGTCCTGCGCCCGCAGATACGCCTGCCAGCATTCCACCACCGGCGTCAGCTCCTTCTGCTCCCGGCGCAACGCCGTCAGCTTCTCCCGGTCCGCATACACCGCCGGGTCCGCCAGCTGCTGCTCCACCTCTGTCAAATGCGCCGCAAGGGCGCTCAGCTTCTCCTGCATGGCCCGTCCTCAGTCGTTCTCCAGCAGGCGGCGCACATTCTGGACAAAGTCATTTCGCCAGAACTCATACCCCTCGCTGTCCGGCCGCAGCGACACCGCCAGCCGGTGGGCCTGCCCGGTGTACATATCCATCTGGTCATAGACCTCCTCGCTGCGCTGGGTGGTGCTCCGCGTGACCACATAGGCCACGTTTTCCATCTCCAGTCCCCGCCGCTTCAGCAGCGCGCGAATGGGGCTGGCGCACCGCCCCGCCCACACCGGGCTGCCCACGATCACCAGCTTGTACGCGCCCAGCGGCTTCTCCGTCTCAAAGGGCTGCAGGGGCCGGGTGGACGTCTTCATGGCGTCCATACCGCAGCGCATATATCCCCGCCAGCCGCTGCGGTCGCAGTCGTCGGTGATGGCCGTGATCTCCGCGCCCAGCGCCTCGGCGATCTCCTTGACCGCCCGGCGGGTATGCCCGGTCCGGGAATAGTAAATGCACAAAATATCACTCATGTTATCGCTCCTCCTGTTCCTCGGCCTGCAAGCTCAGTTCTTCCCAGCGCTCCATCTCCTGCTCCAGCCGCTTCTGCACGTCCTGCTGTTCCTGATACAGCGCGTTCAGCTTCTCCGCGTCGCAGGCATTCTCCGCCATCTCCGCCTCCAGCCGCGCGCTGTCCGCCTCCAGCCTGGCGATAGCCGTCTCGCAGATGGTCAGCTGCTTTTTCGCCGCCTGCTGGGCCCGGTTGCCCCGGCTGCCGTTCTTTTTCGGCGCAGCGGACTGTACCTGTACCGCGGCCGCCGCGGCGGCGCGTTCCTCCTCCTTGGCCTGCCGGTACTGTGCAAAGCCCATGGGATAGTCCGTGATGACGCCCCCGGCCAGCTCCCACACACGGGTGGCGAACCGGTTGATGAAATACCGGTCGTGGCTCACGAACAGCAGCGTCCCGTCGAAGGCCTCCACCGCCTGCTCCAGCCACTCCCGCGAGTCGATATCCAGATGGTTCGTCGGCTCGTCCAGTATCAGCAGATTGATGCTCTCGTCCATCAGCATACACAGCCGCAGGCGGCTCAGCTCGCCGCCGGACAGCACGCTGACGCTCTTGAACACATCCTCTCCGGTGAACTGATACGCCGCCAGCCGGTTCCGCGCCGACTGCGGCGTGATGTCCAGCTCATAGAGCATCGTGTCCAGTATGGACCTCTCCGGGTGCTCGAAGTGTATCACCTGCGGCAGATACGCCGCCTTCACCGCCGGCCCCAGCCGTATAACGCCGCTGTCCGGGCGCTCACTGCCGGTCAGCATATTCAGCAGCGTGGTCTTTCCCGTGCCGTTCTCGCCCAGCAGAGCGATGCGCTCGCCCCCCTCACACCGCAGATACACATCCTCAAACAGCCGCTTCTCGCCGAAGGCCTTGCTGACGCCCTTGATCTGCAATACCTCGTCGCCCTTGAACTCCCGGCTCTGGAAGCGCGCCTCCAGCTTCCGCGCCTTTGTGGGCTTCTCCGTGGTCCGCATACGCTCGATGCGCTTCTCCATGCTGAAGGCCCGCTTGTGCAGCGCGTCGTTGCCCATGAAGGCCCACAGGTGCATCTGCTCCGCCGCCTTTTCCAGCTGCGCGATCTTCGCCTGCTCCTTCAGGTACTGCTTCATGCGCTCCTGATACCGCCGTTCCTTCTCGATGGCATAAAAGCTGTAATTTCCGCTGTAAAACTCCGCTTTTCCGTCCTGTATCTCGATGATCCGCGTCACGGTCCGGTCCAGGAAATACCGGTCATGGCTGATGGTCAGCACCGTGCCCCGGAACCTCCGCAGATACCCCTCCAGCCACTCCGTGGCCTGCAGGTCCAGATGGTTCGTGGGCTCGTCCAGCAGCAGGATGTCCGTATCCTCCAGAATGAGCCGTCCCAGGTTCACCCGGGTCTTCTCTCCGCCGGACAAACACGCGAATTCCCGCTGCCGCATTTCCCTCGGGATGCTCAGGCCGTTGGCCACCTTGTTCACCGCCGTCTCCGTGTCCCAGCCGCCCAGTCCCTCGAATTTGGCGTTCAGCTCACCGTACCGCCGCAGCGTATCCGCGCCGCTGTCCCCCTGCTCCATCCGCAGGGCCAGCGCATCCATCTCGTCCTTCATCCGAAACATCCGCGCGAAGGCCGTCTGCAAAACGTCCTCCACCGTGTACCCCTCCGGATACACGGGGATCTGCGAGATCAGTCCCACCCGCCGTCCGGCGGCGATCTGTACCTCTCCCTCGTCCGGCTCCAGCTCCCCGGTGAGCATACGGAACACCGTGGTCTTTCCGGCGCCGTTCCGCCCCAGCAGTCCCACGCGCTCCCCGCTGTCCACCTGAAAGCTCAGTCCGTCCAGTATTCTCTTTTCCAGATCAAAGGACTTCACCAGCCCTGTAACGCGAATGTCGACCATTTACTCTTTCTCTAATTCCTTTACGATGTTCTCAAAATGCATGGCGCGGGACGCCTTCACCAGCACCGCCGTCCCCGGGGTGAACCGCGCCCGTACAGCGGGCATGGCCTCCTCCACGGTGGCAAACCACCGGGCGTCGGGGTCGGTCTCGGTCAGGGATCTCATCTTCTCCCCCACCGCCACGGTCTCGATGCCCAACTCCCGGCACAGCGTCCCCATATCCCGGTGGGCCTGGGCCGTCAGCGCACCCAACTCACCCATGTCGCCCAGCACCGCCAGGCGCTTTTTCTGCCGGCTGGCAGCCAGCATACGGATGCCCTCCGCCATGGACTGCGGATTGGCGTTGTAGCAGTCGTCGATGACCAGCCGATCCCCGTCCATACGGATCAGGTGCATCCGGCTCCCCACCGGCGCATAGGCCGCCGTCCCCGCGGCGATCTCCGCCGCCGTCAGGCCCAGCCGCTCGCCGATGGCTGCCGCCATGGCCATGGGATAGACCATGTGCCGCCCCGGCGCCGCCGTCTCCAGCCGATAGGCCGCCTGTCCCGTGGTCACGGTGCAGGCCACGCCCTCCAGCCCCCGGTCGTCGATGTCCGTAACGCGGACCTCGCAGTGCTCGCCCTCGCCGCAGCGCAGGATGCTCTGTGGCAGCGTCACCGTGTTCAGCAGCTCGTCGTCGCCGTTGAGCACCGCGACGCCCTCCGGGGTCAGATTTTCAAATATCTCACACTTGGCCTGCAAAATGCCCTGCCGTGTGTTGCCCAGATTTTCGATGTGGGCGTCGCCCACGTTGGTGATAACGGCGATATCCGGCCGTACCATCTCGCCCAGATACCGTATCTCCCCAAAGTGGTTCATGCCCGTCTCGATCACCGCCGCCTCGTGCTCCGGCATGAGCCGCAGCAGCGTCAGCGGCGCGCCGATGTCGTTGTTGAGGTTCCCCTCCGTCCGCAGCGTCTCGTATTTCTGCGTCAGCACCGCGGCGATCATCTCCTTGGTGGTCGTCTTGCCCACGGAGCCGGTCACCTGTACCACCGGCAGCCGGAACTGCCCCCGGTACCAGGCGGCCAGCGCCTTCAGCGCCAGCCGCGTGTCGGGCACCTGAATGTAAAACTTCCCCGGCAGCAGCGCCTCCGGCGTCTTTGCCGTCAGGCATCCCGCCGCTCCGGCCTCCAGTGCCTTTTCGATATAGGCGTGGCCGTCGAAGCGTTCCCCCACCAGAGGGATGAACAATGCTTCCTGCGGCACGCGGCGGCTGTCGGTGGTCACGTCGCGCACCGCCGCGCCGCTGCTCTGCAACACCGTGCCGCCCACCGCGGCGCAGATGGTCTGTACCGTCAGCGGCATCATGCCCGCGCCGCCTTTCGCGCCGCCAGCGACAGCTCCACGATCTTCTCGCACAATTCGCCGTAGTTCAGTCCCACCTGCGCCGCCTCCTGGGGCACCAGACTGGTAGGCGTCATGCCGGGCAGCGTGTTGATCTCCAGACACCAGGCCTGACCGTTCTCGTCCAGAATGAAGTCCGAACGGGAGTACACGCTCAGCCCCAACCCCTTGTGCAGCTTCAGGGCCATCTCGCCCACCTGCTTCCACGCCGCGTCCGTGATAGGCGCGGGGCACAGCTCCACCGCGCCGCCGGCCTGGTACTTGCTCTCATAGTCGAAATAGGCGCCCTTGGGGATGATCTCCACCGCCGGCAGATAGCCGTCGCCCAGCACGGCGATCTGTATCTCCCGACCCTTGATCTTCTGCTCCACCACCACATGGTCGCCGTAGCGCAGCAGGTCGCGCAGGGCCTTCTCCAGCTGTTCCTTCGTGTCCGGCAGCGCCACACCGATGGAGCTGCCGCCGTTGACGATCTTCACGGCACAGGGCACCGGCAGCTCCTCCGCCAGCCGGGGGATATCGCTCTCGGTATAGTGGATGTCGTGCCACGGAGCCGTGCGAATACCGAGAGAGTCCATCATCCGCTTCGTCACGGATTTATCCATGGCCATGCCGCTGCCCAGATACCCGGACCCGGTGTAGGGCACGCCCAGCAGGTCCAGCGTGGCCTGTATGCGGCCGTCCTCGCCGCAGCTACCGTGCAGCGCCAGAAATACCACGTCCGCCATGCGGCACACGGTCAGCACGTCCTTGCCCAGCAGGCTGGGGCTCTGGTCCCTCCGGCTGCGGCGCACCGCCTCCAGGTCCGGCTCCACGCGCTCCACCCGGCTCTGGCCGCACAGGCCGTCCGGCGCGTCAAAGATATCTTCCAACGCGCCCTCGTAGTCCTCCAACCCCAAAAACATATCCACCAGAATGGCCTTGTGTCCCCTCTCCCGCAGCGCCCTGCACACGCCGGTGCCGCTGGTCAGCGCCACCTGGCGCTCTGTGGACAGTCCGCCCGCCAATACCACGATCTTCATAAGCGTACCCTCGCTTTCAGGCGGCACAGCGAAAAACGGCCCTGTGCCCCCATGATTTGATATATTATTATAGCACAGCGCCCCGCTGATTACAACCGATTTTGCCCGCTGGTGTGTAAACAAACAAAGAACGCCCCGGCACAGCCGCGGCGTTCTTTTGTTGTCTTTCCTATCGCAGCCAGTCGGGCTTCGCCCGCCCGTGTACGCCGGACACCAGCCCCATACAGGCAAACAGCATCACCAGCGACGAGCCGCCGTAGCTGATGAAGGGCAGCGTCAGTCCGATGACCGGCATCACGAACAGGCACATACCCACATTGATGATGACCTGAAAGATAATGACACTGGCCACACCGATGCAGGCATAGCCCTCCAGCCGGGTCTTGGCGTGCCGCGCCACATACAGGCACCGCAGTATAATGGCCGTCAGCAGCGCCAGCGTCAGCAGGCAGCCCACCAGCCCCAGCTCCTCACCGATCACGGAGAAAATAAAATCCGTGTGCCGGTGCGGCAGGCTGGACGCCGCCTCGCTTTGGGTCTGCGTGCCGCGAAACAGCCCCTGCCCGAATATCCTTCCGCCACCCAGTGTCAGCAGGCTCCGGGTCTGCTGCCAGCCGGTGTTCAGCGGGTCATAGCTGTGGTCGAACAGGACGATGAACCGGTTTTTCATGTAGGTATCCAGCAGATCCAGGTCCCACATGGCGTAGAACAGCAGTCCCGCCGCGCCGCCGCCGATCAGGAACCACCGCAGCGCCACCCCCGCCACAAAACACATACACGCGAAGATGAACAGGAACACCAGCGCACTGCCCATGTCGGAGGATATCTTGTAGTACAGCGCAAAGATCACGCCGAAGTGTGCCGCCAGCATGACGATGGAGGAAATCGACCGCAGGTCCCGGTTCTCCTTCAGCCACGCCAGCTGTTTCGCCAGCACGATAATAAACGTCAGCTTCACGATCTCCGCCGGCTGCACCTTCACCGGCAGGAACGGGAACTCCAGCCATGCCTTGTTGCCGGTATCCCCGGCAATGCCGAGGGGCGTTGCCAGCAGCAGGATGAACACCACGCCCACCAGGAATATCCACTTCCAGTACTTCGCCAGCTCGTTCAGGTCCACCTGCGACACCACGATATACAGCACCGCCCCGATGCACAGCGCCGCCGCCTGTACCAGCACCAGCTTGCTGGTGTGCATATAGTGTGTGGCGCTGGCGATCATCAGTATGCCGAACAGCGACGTGCCGATGCACAGCGCCAGCAGGACAAGATCGGCCTGTCGGAACACGTCGTTAAAAAGCTCCCGTATCCGTCGCAGCATGGCGGCACCTCCCTTCCCTCGCATTTTCCCCCGCACGGCGCACATATCCGTTCCTCTGCGGCCACATACAGCGCATCAAGTCCGCAAAAAGCGAAAGAGAATGTATAACAAAGGTATCGTAAATGTATCATGAATGTACCATAAGTGTACAGCGAAAGCGCACAAAAAGCACGCGCTTTTCCGGCGTGTCAAACGCCGGTCCCACATAGTGTACCACGATTTCCCCGCCCTGTAAACCACCGGTTTTCTATCAAAAATGTTACTGTTTCCACCCGCTGCTTTCACAACCCAGCCACCGTTTTCACAGCCCGGCCACCAACAGCGCTATCACCGAAAGGCCCCCCACCGCCAGCGCATAGGGCGTTGCCGCCCGTATGGTGGTCAGGTTGGAAACGCCCGAGCCGGCGGTGGTCATCAGCACCGTGTCCGCATAGAAGCACAGACTATATCCCAGGGTAACGCCGCTCATCACCGCGGCGATCATCAGCGGCGCAGCCACCCCGGCAGCCAGTCCCATCGGGATGAACACAGGAATAGCGATGGTCATTACCGCCCAGCAGCCACCTACGGCAAATACGGTCAATCCCACCAGCACAAACGCCAGCGGCGCGATCAGGCAGCGGGGCACCGCCCCTCCGATACCGTTGATGAGAATATCAAACAACCCCAACGTACGGTTGGCGTCGCTGAGCATCAGGCCAAAGCCCACCACCACAGCAATGGTGGTCATACCCTTAACGCCGGAAAAGAATCGGGCAAAGTATTCTCCCACCGTCATACGCTTCTGTATCACATACAGCAAGAACTGCACCACCAGGCACACGATGATACCGTGGAGCAAATCATTGTCAAACAGCACCGTGCCGCCCACCAGCGCCGCCAGCGGGATAATAGCGTTCCAAGCCGAGGAGACATTGTGCTCATCCACCTCGTCAATGTCCACAAGCTTCTCGTCCTTTTCTCCCGGCTCAAAGGCTGCGCCGCCGGAGGCCACCCGGTGATACGCCTGACGAAGCATGCCCACTTTCGGAAACCAGCCCAACGCCAGCAGCAGACTTACCAGCATCATCGCCAGCGGATAAAACATGAAGGGCACCGCCTGAAGGTAATCCGTGAACCCCAGGCCGAAGTCGGAGATCAGGCCCACGCTGAATGCCGTCCAGCTGGTAAAGGGCACCGTCACGCACAGGCAGCATGCCATAATGTTGGTCTGCACCGCCAGGTGCTCCCGGGGCAGACGGTTTTTATCGGAGACACCCCGCAGGCAGATGGTGGTAGTCAGGGCATTCAGGTACTCGTCCACGAACATGATCACAGACAGCAGCCACGCCAGCAGCAGCGTTTTGCGGGGCGTGTTGGCCGCCTTCGCCAGCAGATCCCGGAAGCCCATGAGCCCGCCGGAGGCCTGAAACAGCGAGATCATTCCGCCAAAGCCCAGAATACTGCACAGTGCAAACTGATAGGAGCTGTTGCCCAGTGTAGTATACATGGCGTCGATCAGCCCAGTGAAAAAATGCTGGCGATGGACCAGCAGCACGGCCAGCAGAGTGGCCAGGACCATTGCATCCGCCATTTTTCTGGTCTTTAGGGCATATACGATCAAAAACGCCAACGGCAGGAACGCCATAACAGTATGCAGCACAGAAACATCTCCCTTCTCACACAGAGTATAGCAAACTCCAGTGAAAACCGCAACTGCGCATGAAAAAGCCGGCCTGGTGGCCGGCTTTTCATGCGTCGCTTATACAGACATTCTTTTCACACCGGGGTTCTCCCGCATAAAGGCCAGTGCTTCATCATGGGTGATCGGCGGCTCAAGCCGGACGGTGATCTCCATACGAAGGCAGCCGTCCTGACGGGTGAGGCTGCTCTCTGTCACCTGGCCGCGGTGCTCCTTCAGCAGATCGTCAAAGCGGGCCCGCAGCTCATCCGTATCCTCCAGCTCCACCAGAAGCTCCTGGGTCGTGAGGGCATCCGCCCCCACAGGGAAGCGGTGGAGAATAATCTGGATAGCAACGAGGACAGCCGCCTCGAACAGGCCCAGCCAATACATACCGGCACCCACAGCCATACCGATGGCGGCGGTACCCCACATACCGGCGGCGGTAGTCAGTCCGCGGATAGAGTTGCCGTTTTTGAATATAACGCCGGCCCCCAGAAAGGATATGCCGCTGACCACCTGGGCGGCAATGCGTGCAGGGTCTGCGCCGCGAAGACCATCCAGCGTAACACAATCCAGGAAAGCGTATTTTGAGACGATCATAAACAGTGCGGAGGTACAGGCAATGATGCAGTGGGTACGGATGCCCGCCTCCTTGCGGCGCTTACTGCGCTCCAAACCCACCAGCGCGCCCAAGGCGGCAGACAGCAGCAGGCGAATGAGAAATTCCAGATTGTCGTAAACAGTCAGGGTCGCTTCGGGCACATATTGCGTCAGTCCGGAAAGCATAACAGTCTCCTTTCAGCGGCACAGGCCGCAGGTATGGTACAGCAATTATAGTGTGCATCGCCGCTTCTTATGCGGTATAGCGGCATTGGTCGGTAACGGCCTTCTTCAGCCGCCGCAGCGTCGGATCGTCCAGATCCCGGGGATAGGGCAGATCCGTCAGATCAAATTCACAGATCGTACTGTCCGGGTGCATGACAATGATTCGCCGCCCCAGCAGCAGCGCCTCCTCCAGCTGGTGGGTGACCAGCACGATCGTGCGGGGCAGCTTCTCCTGAATGGCCAGGAGTTGGCTCTGCAGCTCTGCGCGGGTCAAAAAGTCCAGGGAGGCAAAGGGCTCATCCATCAGCAGCAGTTCCGCCTGCCCCGCCAGCACCCGGGCCAGGCCCAGACGCTGCTTCATACCGGTGGACAGCTCTGCCGGCGTCAGGTCGGCGTAGTCCTCCAAGCCCACCAGCCGTACGAATTCGCTGGCGCGCTCATAGCGCTCCTCCGGTGTTTTCCCCACGCCGCAGGCCATGGCCACGTTCCGCTGCACGCTGGTCCAGGTGATGACATAGGGATCCGGGCTGAGCATGGCACTGTGCCAGCCCTCCGGAATCCGTATCGTCCCGGTGTCAGGCGTCTCTGTCCCTGCCAGCAGCTTCAGCAGCGTGCTCTTGCCGCAGCCGCTGCGGCCCACGATCACGGTGATCTCTCCGGCGGGAATGGTCAGCGACAGGCCGCGCAGCACCTGTCGGGTACGGCTGGGCCGCGTCTCGCCGGTCAGGACGATATCCGTGCTGTAGGTGGTATAGGTTTTATCCACATGGTCAAGAACAACTGCGTCCATAGCAATTCCTCATTTCCTCGTTTCGGCCGCCGGGCAGATGGACGGCACGGCTATCATAGCCCCGGCGGCGGGGCTTGTCAAGCGCCGCCGTCAGCCCAGCATTCCCAGTATCTCCTGCAGGCTGAAATTCTCCCGGTAATAGTCCAGTTCTCCGGCGATCAGCTCATCCAGCACACGCATACCCAGCACCTCCACCGGCGCCCTGTCGTCCGTCAGAAGGCAGTCCCCACCGGTGTAGACCGTCAGATCGGCGGCCACCTCCGCCATCATGGCGGCGTAGTCTCCGTCGGTCAGCGCTGCGCGGCTGGCTGCAAAGCGCTCTGGCAGGCCGGGCGCGTTGGTGCAGAACACCTCCGTATTGGTGTTTCCGGGCACATCGGCCAGATAGGTGTACGCGAACACGCTGGCCATCGTATCACAGAGGTACTGGTTGATGGAGCCATCCTCCCGGGAGGTCATGTTCAGGTTCACCACCATGACGCCCTCCGGCTTCAGATGCTCCGCCACCGCCGCGAAGAACTCCCGGCTGGACAGCTGAAACGGAATGGTGATGTCCTGATAGGCATCCACCATAATCACATCAAACTTTTTCTCCGACGCGGTCAGGTAGGCCCGGCCATCGGCTACAGCCACCTCCACCTCCTCCGGCAGGCCAAAATAGGTGCGGGCGATATCGGCGATCTTGCCGTCGATCTCCGCGCCCTGCACGGTCATGCCCGGGAAATAGCGGACGCAGTATCCGGCGTAGGTGCCGGACCCCATGCCCAAGATCATGGCGCTGCGGCCTGTGTTATCGGTACCGTCCATACCCGCCATACAGGGGGCTGCCAGCGCGTAGTCGTAGTACATTCCGGTGAGCTTACCGTCCTTGTTCTGCACCGACTGTACACCGAAGAGCACATTGGTGGAGAGCGTGGTGGTGTGGTCATCATCCTTGACCTGGAGGTAGTTGTAGATGGACTCGTCCTCCAGGGCCAGGTCGCTCTCCCAGAATGCGAAGCTGTAGGTGGGCAGCGCAAAGCACAACCCCGCCACCAACACCACCGCAATAATACCGGCGACCGTCTTCTTCCGTTCAAAAGTGAAGTAGACAATACCGATAGCGGCCAGCACACCCGCAAAGATCAGGAATGTGGCCGCCGTACCCACCGCCGGGATGGTCAGGAACGTGGGCACAAAGGTGCCGATGATGCTGCCGATGGTGTTCAGCGCATTCAGCTGCCCCACGGTCCTGCCGGTGTCATCCAAATTGTCCACGGTGAACTTGGTCAGGGACGGTGTTACGGTGCCCAGCAGCACACAGGGGAAGGCGAAGATCACCAGGCAGGCTGCCAGCGCCGCCCAGACCAGAAAGTTCTTCGTTACGAACGTGGCCAGCAGGAAGGATATCCCGGCGATCATCCATCGGCCCGCAAAGGGTATCAACGCGATCCAGATCGCGGCGATGATGACCCGGCCATAGAGTCGGTCCGGCGACTTGCTCTTGTCAGCCATCCGTCCGCCCCAGATGTTGCCCACAGCCATGGCGATCATTATAACGCCGATAATGACCGTCCAAACGATTTGAGATGAGCTGAAGTACGGCGCCATCAGACGGCTGGCGCCTAACTCCACCGCCATGACGGACATTCCCGCGAAAAACTCTGTCAGGTATAAAAACCACTTACTATGAGTCAGCTTTTTCTCCATGGTACAAGGTCCTCCTTATAGGCTTCTGTCCACCCCGGAAACTACAAATGGTTCTCCTTGGATCGCCTTGTATTATAGCGTAGCATGACCGTTTCCGCAAGTACCTCTCTGTTTTCATGGCCTTCCCGCTGTTCTTCAACTGCGCAGAAAAAGCCTCCGTTTCCGGAGGTTTTCTCTTACTTTGTGTCAGCTTTCTCAGATCGTTCTTGACAGAGAATAACGAAGCCGGTATGCTGATAGCAACGGGAGGTGCGGCACCATGATGGACGGAAATATCATATTATCCGTGGCGAAGGCCATGGAGGTCCTGCAAATTCTGAGTCAGGCCGAAAGTCCGCTGTCGCTGAAGGAACTGGCCACCCGGTGCGGATACCCAAAGAGCACCGTATTCGGCCTGCTGACCACCATGCGGGCCTATGACGTGGCAGCGCAGACGCCGGACGGAAAATACACGCTGGGCCTGCGGCTGTTCGAATATGGGCGGCAAGTGGAGCGGTCCTGGGACATCTCACTGGTGGCCCGCCCCTATATGGAGCACCTGTGCCAGCGGACCGGGGCGTCCGTTATGCTCTCGGTGTGTGAGGGCGGCAGCGTGATCACGCTGGATCAGGTGGAGACCCGGGACAATCTGCGCGTCGTGTCGGATATAGGTTCCCGGCTGCCAATCTACTGTACGTCGCAGGGCAAGGTCTTTCTGGCACATATGTCCCGCACCAGTGCCGAGGCGCTGCTGCGCGCGCAGCATATGACCCAGTTCACCCCGCACACCATCACCGATCTGACCGCGCTGATGCAGGAGATCGATCTGTGCCGTACCGACGGCTACGCCATTGAAAACGGCGAATACAAGATCGGCCTGCGCTCCATTTCCGCACCGGTCTATACCGTGGAGGGCAAAGCACGATACACCGTTGGCGTGATCGGTATGTTCCGCAGCACCCGTTCCGATGAATTCCTTGCGGCGGTGGAGCAGGTCTGCGCCACCGCGTCCATGATCTCCACTGCGCTGGGCTATCGAAAAACGGAGGAGCTTTTGTAAGCCATACCTCCGCCGTTATCGGTGCACTGGAGCACGCACTGCACATGATCGCTGCCGAGGGTCACGGCTGAGCCACGTATGCCTTTGCAGCGTTTCCGGCAACGGCGAAAACGGCTTGTTTTCCAGTCAGTATCCTGATGGGTAATGAGAATGTGCCGAATGGACTGCGGTGCAATACCCGGCCATGCCATCTTCTCCGCCAGCCGTTTGTAGTTATAGCCGGCGTCGATCATGATGGCAGTCCCGCCGCCTGTCTTCAAGACGCTGTCTGCTCTTTTCTCACCTTTTTCGCCAAATACCGCCGCAGGAAAAAGCAAAAACACACGTCCGGCCCAGTCAGGCCGGACGTGCGTATATTCTCAGGCTGCACAGAAAGCGAGACCCGGTCAAAGCGCGGTCCCCTTCTTCGGTACGAACAAGCCATGCATATCGGCACGCTCCAGCTCCAGCAATGCTTTCTTCCTTTGGATGCCACCGCCATAGCCGGTAAGGCTGCCGTTTGTACCTACCACACGGTGGCACGGGATCATGAGAGAGATCGGGTTATGCCCCACCGCGCCGCCCACCGCCTGCGCGGACATTTTGGCCAGTCCCTGCTGGCGAGCCGCTTCAGCGGCGATCTCTCCGTAGGTCATGGTCTTTCCATACGGTATCGTCAGCATGATGTCACAGATACGCTTACGGAACGGTGTGGTATCATAACGCAGCGGTGGTAGAAACCCCGGTTCCTTACCGGAAAAATAGATATCCAGCCAGCGACCGGCCTCTGCAAACAGCGGGTGTTCCCTTTGTGCAGTCACTTCTGGCAGAACACTGCCGAAATACCGCTGCCCGTTGAACCATAGACCAACGAGCGCCTCATCGTCGCAGGCCAGCGTGATTCTACCCAGCGGCGACATATACTCGGATGTCCAGATCATCTCTTTCCCTCCAATCTCTTTTTCGGCTTATGATCTTTCAACTCCGGGATCGCTCCGCCGGCCACTGCCCACAGATACAGGCTCGCCACGCTGCCATACGGGCTAAACCGACGGCGGTACATCTCAAACCGCTTGCGGTCAATGCTGCGGTGGTGATAGAGCATCCGCAGTCCGCGCTGAATAGCCAGATCGTCGTAACTAAACACATCGGGCCGCTGCATACAGAACAGCAGGATCATCTCCGCTGTCCAGATGCCAACACCCTTCAGACTGCTCAGTTCGCGGATCACCTCCCCGTCCGTTTTCTGCCATATGCCGTCCAGATCAAACGCACCGTCCCGGGCCTTTTGCGCCAGATCTGTGATGTATTCCGCCTTACGGAAGGTCATACCCAGGGCTTGCAGTTCAGGGACTCCCGCCGCAAGGATGCTCTCCGCGTTCACCTCACCCAGCGCATCCCGCATCCGCTGCCAGATGGTCGCCTGCGCCTTAGTCGATATCTGCTGGCCGATGATATGATGGACAATGGCAGAGAACAAGTCCGTATCCACGGCACGGTCGATATACCCAATACGGTCAATGACTTCACCAAGCCGCCTGTCTTTCTGCCGCAGATAAGAAAGCTCTGTTTCCCCGTATTCGAAATACACCACTGTCACCGTCCTTTCATCTTCACATACAGGCAGGCACCGCCGCTAAACACCGTGAGACTATGATCGGATACAGTTCCCATAGTGCGGGCTGCGCTCTGACACAGAGTATACCATCCGCCCCCGCTGTTTGCAACCACCGGTCCAGTTATCGTCAAACCCACCTCAAACGATACGTTGGTTTCACGTTTTCCAGTCGGCTGCCTATCGACAACATCCGCTTCGGTCAGCCGGAGACACCGATGTACTTGAGGCCATTCTTATCTCACCGTACCGTACCGTTTCGTTCCACTCGATCTTCACGATCTGCATTTTCATTCTGTCGTCGCCGACCTTGGTGGGAAAGCGGAAAACCTGCTGACAGATGAGTCCTTCAGATCATGGTACGCCCGACTGGATTCGAACCAGCGGCCTTTAGAGTCGGAGTTATCAGGCCGTCAAGTTGGAAAGCCCTGCAGGGCAAGGGTTTGGTTGGTGTTACACAAATTTTCGGCATTTTGAAGAAAAACCTCGGAAGCCTTACAGGGCAAGATTTCCGAGGTTTTTTGCGGTAGTAGTCAAATAGCAGTCTGAGCACTTCACAGGTCATGCGGCTCAGATGCAGCGGCTCCCGTTTTCAGCACACACAAACCGCATACTTCACACGATTCCCGTACTGTGTCGATTTGAGCAGTCCCAGTTTTTCAAACTTCAACACAAAGCTGCGGATCGTCGCGTAAGCGGCGTTCCCGAAGTCCTTTTCCAACTGCTTGGTGAAAAACTCCGCGTCACCGTAAGCGGACAGAACAAACTCCCACAGTGCTTTCTCCTTCTCAGTGACCTGTCCGTGGGACAGGGCGATCTGAAACGCCACGGTCGTCTGTGCGGTCGGAAGCACCCCGTTCAGCTTATGATAGCGGAGTGTACCCTGAATTGCAAGGTCGAAATCAGGTTTTTGATAATTTTCAATGTATCGCCTTACTGCCTTTTTCCGGACGATGAAAACCGGAAGTTCTCCGTCTACTATATGGAGCTGGCTCCCGGCAGCCATTGGCAGTCGGA
>UMGZ01014484.1_pt1 | contig 50616 bp, 40 predicted proteins | sample 1965421 | NCBI WGS metagenome assembly UMGZ01 (sample SAMEA4836087, study PRJEB28245) | human gut metagenome | biome: gut microbiome; material: fecal sample | place: Denmark | collected 2008
CTAACAAATCCCGGAAGTAGTTTTCTACGAAAGGGAAAATAAAAAAATGAAGTATATCACACAATAATGATAAACGGATTTGCAGATAAAGACAATCAATTTAATTTCGATGGAAAGTTATATGCAGTTAAAAAAGGGCGATATGACACAAAATATTTTAGATATAATTACCCAAATTCAATATTATTAGATAATGTCACTGTTTCGTATAACAAAAAGAAAGGGGCTGATAATCAGCCTTATAGTGTGGATTATAGCAAGTATGATGCTTGTAAATTTATATCTTGATTCTCCAATGCTTAGCGATTGTAACTGCGAAGGAGGAGAACACTACTCCACAGGGGAATATATTTTCTTTTCATTTGTCAATCCAATATCAATAGCTTACTGGATATTCATTTGGCTTATATATTTGTCCAGACGCTTTTGGATTTGGTTATTTTCCAAAGAAGAATGCTGATAAAATAAAAAGAGGCCATGAGCCTCTTAAAAATCTATCTTTGTGGGTTGTCTGACGTATTCCTCCTTACCTAAACGAATGCGTTTGTAAGCGTTGACAAAGACTTGTTTTTTTAATAGTAGATTTCTTCATTCGCCAACAATTTCAAATTTTTAGTTTAAAATCTTAACGACGCGTCATTTATTCTCTTTTCCGAGTATCAAAACGACCTACTGTTTATACAAAAGCGAGAATACCTAAATATCAAACTGGAAAAGACATATTACCAATAGATTGGCGACCTCGTTCTGAATTAGATTCTAAGTACAACTTAGGTTCTAAATCTTATGATAAAACAGGGCAAGTATCGGGTCAGTAGAAATTATTTGAATCCTGGATATAAAAACAATATAAATCCATCTGTTGCAAGAAAAGAAGCATCCGCCACAAAAAGTGACGGATGCCGATATCAACTCAGTTTCATAGGAGCCACGCCTGCAAGCGTGGTTCCGGTCACAAATAATGTGCGAGTCTCGTCAATCCTACTCGTTGATGAGCGACATACCCTTGCGGATAGCCTCCTCATTGAGAGGAATCAATTTATGATGGCGCTCAGGCAACGACTTCTTCAAGCCTTTTATCACACTTTCCAATGTAACCATCGGGCACACCTTCAAGAGCGCGCCGAGCACAATCATATTGTACGTTTTTGAATTTTTCATCTCCAACGTAGCGTCCATAGCCGCAACATTGTAGACCTTTATGTCCTTGCGCGTTGGAGCGCGATGAATGCCGTAGTTGTCATAGATGAGTATGCCTCCCGGCTTCACCTTGCTCTCAAACTTGTCAAGGCTCTGCTGGTTGAGCACCACAGCGATGTCGAAAGCGTTAAGAATCGGCGAGCTTATCTTCTCATCACTTAGAATCACGGTCACATTCGCCGTGCCGCCACGCTGTTCTGGGCCGTAAGCCGGCATCCATGTCACTTCCTTATCTTCCATCAAGCCCGAATAGGCAAGAATCTTGCCCATCGACAGCACACCTTGTCCGCCGAATCCGGCTATAATAATTTCGTGTTTCATCGTTTACTCATTTTTTAGGTCGCCCATAGGGTAATTGGCAAACATATTCTCTTCCATCCACTTGTTAGCATCTACCGGACTCATTTTCCAGCCAGAGTTGCAAGTGCTGACAATCTCCACCACCGAGGTGCCCTTCTTGTCGAGCGTGTTCTGGAACGCCTTCTTGATGGCAGCCTTCGCCTTGCGCACGGCAGCAGGAGTGTGCACGCTCTGACGCGTCACGTAGCAAGTGCCGTCGAGCAGCGACAGGACGTTGCTGATTTTAAACGGATATCCATTCAGGTCGACACGTCGTCCGTAAGGCGTTGTGGCAGTCTTCATGCCGAGCAGCGTCGTCGGGGCCATCTGTCCGCCAGTCATGCCGTAGATTGCATTGTTGATGAAGATGATTGTAATGTTCTCACCGCGGTTGGCGGCATGGATAGTCTCGGCTGTACCGATGGCAGCCAAGTCGCCGTCGCCTTGATATGTGAAAACGAGGTTACCTGGATACAAGCGGTTTACGGCAGTAGCGATAGCAGGCGCACGTCCGTGGGCAGCTTCAATCCAGTCGATGTCAATATAATTATAGGCGAAGACGGCACAACCCACAGGCGCAATGCCCACAGCGCGGTCTCCGAGTCCCATTTCTTCAATCAGTTCGGCTACGAGTTTATGAACAACACCGTGGCTGCAGCCAGGGCAATAGTGCATGTGATTGTCGTTCATCAAAGCCGGTTTCTTATAAACCAGATTCTCAGGTTTGATAATATCGTTGATGTCCATGACGGGAATGCTTTAGTTATTTCTGATAGATTTTTTGTTTGAACGCTTCGAGAATCTCGTCGGGCGTAGGCACGATGCCACCCAAACGTCCGAAGTGTTCCACTTTCACTGCGCCGTCGACAGCGAGACGCACATCCTCAACCATCTGTCCGGCATTGATTTCCACTGTCAGCACGCCTTTTGTGCGTTCTGCCAAACGCTTAACCTCTGCATACGGGAAAGGCCACAACGTGATTGGACGGAGGATTCCGATTTTGATTCCTTCCTTGCGTGCCATCTCCACTGCTTTCTGACTGATACGCGCGATTGAGCCGTATGCCACGATGAGATAATCGCAATCGTCAACGGCATACTCATCGAAACGCACTTCGTTTTCCTCAATTTTCTTGTATGTAGCCTGGAATCGAAGGTTGTTCTCCTCCATCTTTGCAGAGTCAAGTTCAAGCGACGTGATTACGTTGCGCGCACGTCCCGGTGTGCGTCCTGTGGCTGCCCATGGGCAACGTTTGCGCACTTCCTCATCGGTCAGACGCGGACGCTGCGGCGGAAGCACCACCTTCTCCATCATCTGTCCGACAACACCGTCGGCAAGAATCATCGCCGGGGTGCGGTATTTGAACGCCAAGTCCCATCCGAGACCAACGAAATCACACATTTCCTGCACCGACGACGGAGCCAGCACGATGAAATGATAGTCACCGTGTCCACCACCTTTTGTTGCCTGGAAATAGTCAGCCTGCGACGGCTGGATAGTTCCAAGTCCAGGTCCGCCACGGCTCACGTTGATAACCAAGGCTGGCAATTCCGATGCTGCGATATACGACAAACCCTCGCACATCAAACTGATACCTGGACTCGACGACGACGTCAGCACCACTTTGCCTGTTCCTGCCGCGCCATAGACCATATTGATCGACGCCACCTCACTCTCTGCCTGAAGCACAACCATGCCCGTGGTTTCCCACGGCTGTTCTGCCATCAGCGTTTCAAGCACCTCCGACTGCGGAGTGATTGGATATCCGAAATAGGCATCGGCTCCATAGCGGATAGCCGCGATGGCAAGAGCCTCGTTGCCTTTCATCAATCTTATTTCTTTTTCCATAGTGAAATTCGTTTTTCGATTTGTTAATCTACGCGTACTTTATAAACTTCAATACAAGCGTCGGGACAAACCAACGCACAACTTGCGCATCCGATGCAAGCGTCGGGATTAGACATGTAGGCAAAGTGGTAGCCACGGTCGTTCACCTCCTTTGCCTGTAACGACAAAGTTTTTGTGGGGCACGCCACCACGCATAGGTTGCATCCCTTGCACCGTTCTTCGTTAACCACTACTGCGCCTTTGATTTTAGCCATAGTTCTTGTGTTTAATTGCTACAAATTTAAAGTAAAATATGTAATCTTTTTAAGGATTTAGTTCTATTTAATTTTTGGCACAATCGACCTTTTTTTGTGTAATTCCGACTACTCAGAATCGCCTTTTTTGTGCAATCGCGCCCCATATTGCGCACACTCCATCATTGAGTGTGCAATTCTTCAAATGCATAATTCAAAAAATCGTTGAACGGTTTTGCCAATTGAGCGTCTTTTGCAACTTGCTTCTGCCAATTTCCGGCTGCAAACAATGATTTTTTATATTTTTTTTGCACAAGGAATTCTTTCATTTTGAAAATTTCAGGGCGCGGACAGTCTTTCGGATAGCCTTTTGGCAACGTCTTCAGGCTTTCTCCTATCAGACCGGGATATTCCGATTTGAAAGCAGGACTGTCTATAATCTCAAGAAATTCGTCAAGATTATCGTAGATGTTGCGCCGCAGAAAGCGCAGCACAGGCATTTCCGGAAACCACACGCCACTGAAAAATGCGCATCCGTCGGGATCAATATGCAGATAGTAGGCGGCCTCCTTGCATTTCTTACCTCCGTGACCAAGCACCACTCCAAAATGGGTCTTATACGGCGATTTGTCGGCTGAAAAACGGATGTCGCGATAGATGCGATACACGCATTGCTCTGGCGCGACTCCGGCAAGATGCGGGTCGAAACGCTCTATTTCGGCAATCAGCACGCCTACCTCTTCCAAACATTGACGGCGGATGTCGTTATACTCTTCTTTATGCACACCAAACCACTGGCGGTCATTGTTAACCTTCAGCGCGGTCAAAAAGTCGAGCATTCTGCTTATTCCAGTCATAGCGAGTTAGATTTGTGGTTGCTAATTTAGAAATAAAAAATGTGGTTTCAAAATTTTCAACCGAAAATCTTGAAACCACATTATCAATTTTTTGCGCCGCTACTGCTTCACATTTATAGCTTCCCCGACAGCACTTTCATTGTTTGCACGGTCGAGCACCGTAACCACATAGGTGAAATGGCCATGGTCGGCGCCAAGAGCATATTCCGGCTTGTAAGTGACACACTGTATCGCCTCTGCATTGTCGATGTTAACGTCAACGCCCTTGTCAAAACGATAGACCACATAGGCACGCGCCTCCTGCATAGGGTCGGCGGTCGACGGAGCCTTCCAAAGAAGGCGGTCGCCGTCGCGGCGGAGCGAAGTGACCTCGCCGGGCTTCACGTCGTCGATCCACGGATAGTTGGGCACAAGAGCCACTGTGCGCTGCTGATTCATGGCAAGAGAGTCGGCCACGCCCTTATAGTTGGCTGTGATCATATACCCAGGCCACCAGCAGTTACCCTGAATATTGGGCAGCTCACGCGACAGGCGGATTTTGTGATCGAGTTGCGTAGGGTCGGTCGACGGGGCAAGGTCTGGAGTGTCCATCGTAGTCTTCACGTTTTGTCCGATATACATGTGGCGACCGTTGGCGTTGTCGTTCCACCAATACGCCAGTTTCTCCGACGAGGCCACCTTCCTCTCAAGCGTCCAGTAAAGCTGGGGAAGCATATAGTCCACCCATCCTTTTTCCGTCCAAAGCAACACGTCGGCATAGAGGCCGTCGTAGTTTTGAAATCCGTTTGTATCGCTGCCACGCGGGTCGCTCGACTTGTTGCGCCAGATTCCGAACGGACTTATGCCTAAACGCACCCACGGCTTCTGCGCCTCAATCACCTCGTGCAATCCCTCGATGAGCAAGTCGACATTATGACGGCGCCAGTCGCCGCGGTCCATCCCCTCTCCATATTTCTTATACGACTTGCTGTCGGGGAAATCCAATCCATCCACAGGATAAGGATAGAAATAGTCGTCCATATGGATGGCGTCAAAGTCGTAGCGCGTAATCAAGTCTTTGACCACACTCTCAATAAAACTGCGGTTTTCAGGCAAGCCTGGATCGAAATAAAGTTTGCCGTCGTAAGCGACGAAACGCTCGGGATGCTTGTAATAGATGTGGTTCTTTGGCAATTTCTCATTTTTCGATGTCGTCACACGATACGGGTTAAGCCATGCGTGAAGCTCCATGCCGCGCGCATGAGATTCCTCAATCATAAACTGCAGCGGGTCCCAATAAGGCGACGGGGCCTTGCCGGCAGTGCCAGTCAGGAAACGGCTCCACGGCTCCAGTTCCGACGGATAGAAGGCGTCGGCGCTCGGACGCACCTGGAAAAGCACGGCGTTGCAGCCTGCGGCTTTAAGTTTGTCGAGTTGGTCGCAGAGGTATGCCTTTGTCTCATCTGTTGTCATTTTGGCATATTGGCTCTGATGCACTGTGTGGATCCATGCTCCACGGAATTCTTGTTTCAGATTTTCGGCATGCGCCATCGGCAGCGTCAACACCGCCGCGCACAAAGCCGTCAAAATTTGTTTCTTCATTCGAATAAGATATGTTTGTTTGTTGATTTGCCCACGAAGTTACAACGCATCGCCGGAATATGCAAATTTTAGTCTAAACGCTCCATAAATTGTTCCGTAACCCCACATTCGCTTTCGGCAATAGAAAGAAAACATTAAATTTGCGTCTATGATTAAGAAAGTTTTTTTACAAGCGACAATATGCCTGCTGCTTGCGGCATGCAGCAACGACCCAAACCCATTGGTGACCGGATACGGCGACGTGCGGTTTCTGCTGTCGGTCGACCCCTCCGTCACTCCTGTGGCGGGAGCGGCGGGCATCGACGTCGACGCCCCTTCTGCCGACGCTTTGGCTCTCTCTGCCATGAATTGCCGCACGGCGACGGTGAAGTCGTGGGCTTCTCTTGCCAAATTCGAGAGCGGATCGCAGAAATTGCCTGTGGGTGAATATATCTTTTCCGCCAGCTACGGCGACAAGGATCAAGAGGGATTCATTGCCCCGACATTTTTTGCCGAGCAACCAAACTGCGTGAAAGAGGATGAAGAAACCACGGTCGACATAAAATGCGGTGTGGCTCAGACCCTTGTGTCGGTTTCGTTTACCGATGCGGCTAAAAATTTGGCGGACAACATCATGATGCGCGCAAAGACTGCATCCGGAGAATATGTGGACTTCACGACCAGCGAAAAGCGGACAGCCTGTCTGCGTCCCGGCAACATGCGCTGCGAGCTTGCCATCGCCGACGCTTCGGGACGCAAAGTGGCTCTGCAGCCATTCGATGCTTTCGCCGCCGATGCCGCGACACACCATCAATTCCGCTTCGATGCCGACGGCAACAACCTGACATGCGTGTACGATGAACACACGGCATCTACGCCTTACCGGCTGACGGTCGACGACGCTCTGTTCTCCACCCAGTCGCCTACTATCACTGCCGTGGGCTTCGACAACGACAACAGCTACAGCATGCTTGAATACAACAGTCCGGACAAACGGCTCGGTGTTGACATCAACGTGGCTGGAGGTTTGAGAAATTTGTATTTTACAGTCATATCCAACAATATGGATGACAACTACTGGACTGCCGAGACCGACATTGTCGCCACCGACGCCGCCACCCTTGCGTCGCAAGGCATCACTGCCACAGGGCTTGAAAAGGGGGCGACAAACGCATCGCTCGACCTGTCGGCAATCGTAGCCCGGATGCACGCTTCCGAAAGCGGGGCTGCCACCGTGCACAAAATCATTCTGCAGGCACGCGACGAGGCTGGACGCGTAGCGCTGTCACCAATGGTGCTGACAGTGGAGATACGCCCAGTAAAAATCGCATTGATACAGCCCGCCGCCATACGCCCTTCCGCCGACAAAGTCGCGCTGGAGATTGAATGCAGCGGCGACCTGCCTGCCGACAAACTAACTTTTGAAACGAAAGGTCCGTCAAGCCTTGACCAATGGCAAGAAGTGACATCCGCAAACGTCAAACGCGTGGCTGTGGGCAGATACACCGCCACCCTGCCTCTCGCTCCTGGCATAAGTGCCACTCTCGTGAGAGCCTCTTACAACGACGGCCTGAAATATACGGAGCCTGTCGCCGTGGAGCGCGACGTGCCCGAATATAAAGTGATGTGCAGCCAAGAAAACATCTGGTCGTCGCAAGTCGACCTGATGTTCGAGGGCGACGACCTTAGCGAAGTTGTTCCTTATATCAGCGTCCTTGTGAAACCAAACGGAGGCGGATGGCATCCTGCCGTGACCGAACGCAACGTGGCCGACCGCCGCGTCACGGTAAAAACGCTCACCCCGTCTACTTCCTACGAAATCGCCGTAATCTCAGGCAGCAACGACTCCCATGAGTTCGGAGTGACGACAGAGTCGGCTCTCGAACTGCCCAACGCCGACTTTGAAGACATTGACGAAACCATCAGTATGAAGCACGTGAACTGTGGCGGCAAATATTCCAACCTGTCGAGCTGGATGCCAATCTACAACAAAGCCGACATCATCGTCAGCGAACCGAAGAAGTGGGCAAGCGTAAACAAAAAAACGTGCGCGAAGTTTGCCTCAACCCCAAACACATGGTTCCAAGTGCCTACAACAGAAATCATTCCGTCAACTGGCTCAGGGCAATGGGCCGTGCGGCTGCGCAACGCCGCATGGAGCTGGCACGGAGTGGAACCGGCGCGCGACGCTCGCACCGACCGGCACTACTACAGCTCCTATGCTCCCACCCTGGCAAACCGCTCTGCCGGCAAACTGTTTCTCGGCAGTTACTCGGTCGACAAATCCGGCTTGGAGACATATAATGAAGGCATAGCCTTCCGTTCCCGTCCAACCGCCGTCAGCGGCATATACACATTCGTGCAGGACTATCACGACACCTCGGAAACAGGGCTTGTGGTCATCTCGCTTGTCAACGACGAGGACGGGAAAGAAGTGGAAATTGGCCGTGGTGTGGGCTATCTGAAACCATCAACGTCGTTCACGCGCTTCAACGTGCCTGTGGTCTACTCAATACGCAACAAGCGCGCAACGCACCTGAAACTGATGGTGGCATCGTCAAACCACGCATCCTATTCAATCGAAGAGGAGTCGCGCAACATCAAGACTTCCGACTATCTGGAGACTGCAGTGTCGACCGGCGCGGAACTGACCGTCGACCAGTTGTCACTACTATACGAATAGTCCGCCTTCCGATGGAAATGCATAGACTGGTTGGAATTCAACCTTGCCCTATGCCGACGTTTCTTGAATATGGATGGTCTATTGGCTATAGCTATCGATCCGAGCTACATCAGCAAGTCGGGCAAAAGACTCCGCATATCGGTACTTTCTGGTCAGGTTGTGCAGGTTCCATGAAGCATGGACTTGAAATCATGGGATTGGCTCTTGTCGATGTCTATGCCAACAGTTGCATGATGCTGCGCGCCCATCAGACTCCATCTACAGGAGAGTTGAAACTGCGCAACATGACTCTCGTGCAACATTACATAGCGGTCATCAAGCGTTACAAGAAGGAATTCTTGAAGGTCACCGATATTGTTGTTGCTGACGCATTCTTCTCTATCCGTCCGTTTGTGGACGGAATCAAAGAGTGCGGTTTCCATCTTGTCAGCCGCTTCAGCTCCGAAGCACGTCCAGATAGCCGAGGTACTGGTACTTGCCACACACCAAGCCAACGGAAATGTCATTCACAGAGAAGCATAAACTAAATGTAGAGATTACCCCATCACAACATCCAGCACCATCATCAGCACGAAACCTATGGCGAAGCCGATGGTGCTGAGATTGCTGTGTTGGCCGCTTGAGGCTTCTGGTATCAGTTCTTCCACCACTACGTAGAACATGGCTCCTGCTGCAAAGGCGAGCATGTAGGGGAGGGCGGGCATAATGAGTGAGGCAAGCAGCAGAACGGCTATGGCTCCTATAGGCTCTACCACTCCGCTCAGCGATCCTAACACGAAGGACTTCCATCGGCTGTTGCCTGCCGCACGCATGGGCATTGAGATGATAGCGCCTTCGGGAATGTTCTGAATGGCAATGCCCAATGACACAGAAATGGCTCCGGCTAACGAGATATGCGAAGCGCCGTTTTCGGCTCCTGCAAACACCACGCCCACAGCCATTCCTTCGGGTAGATTGTGGATGGTTACGGCAAGTGCAAGCATAGCTGTCTTTGACAGGTGTGAGCGTATGCCCTCAGGCTCGTCGGTTCCGATATGGAGGTGGGGTGTCAGCTCGTCAATAAGCAGCAGGAAACCTACGCCCATAATGAATCCCACAGCTGCCGGCACTACCGACCATGCGCCGCTGTCAGCCTTCATCTCCATAGCGGGAATGAGCAACGACCATACGGACGCTGCTACCATCACTCCAGAGGCAAAGCCCAATAACGACTTTTGCAATCGCGCAGACATCTCGTCTTTCATCATGAAGACGAAAGCCGAACCAAGCATCGTTCCCAATAGAGGAATCAGAAGTCCAATGATTATTGTTGTTGTCATTCCTGTCATAATCTTTTATCTGTTAGTTACGATGTAAAGATACAATTTCGTTGTGAGTCGGGCAATACCTAAAAGTGATGTCTTCGCCAAAGTGTTTAGTATTCATGCTCTTGCGTCTCCATCCCGAGCAACCATATAAGCAAAATATTTCTAGAAACAAACAATATCTAAGTTATGATAGATGTTCTAAACATCATCTATGTGTTAGACGCAGATCATGCCTGAAAGTTTAATACCGTAAGAAAACTATATTCATCGTTATGCAATATCATACTTACATATAGGTATTTTCTGCGAAATACCTATTTTTGAGGATGCTCTGAATTTGGTGGTTTCTCTTATGATTACTATTTTTACACCCGTAAATAAATCGTATTTATGCGCCCCGTGTTGTGTTCATGCGGTTTATATAAAGTTTTATAAAGTTAAATATATTATTGTATTATGATTATCGAAAAAGTTCATGCAAGAGAAATCTTGGATTCTCGTGGCAATCCTACAGTAGAGGTTGAGGTTTCATTAAAGTCTGGCGTTGCTGGCCGTGCATCAGTTCCGTCTGGTGCCTCAACAGGTGAGAATGAGGCTTTGGAGCTTCGTGATGGCGACAAGAGCCGCTATTGTGGCAAGGGTGTATTAAAGGCAGTAGAGAATGTGAATAACGTGATTGCACCGGCTTTGGTCGGTTTCTCAGCCTTGGAGCAGCGTGCTGTCGACAATAAGATGTTGGAGCTGGATGGCACTAAGACCAAGTCAAACTTGGGTGCCAATGCTATTCTTGGCGTATCGCTTGCTGTGGCTCATGCAGCAACCGAGTATCTCCATATCCCGTTGTATCGCTATATCGGTGGCTGCAACACTTACACCCTCCCCGTTCCTATGATGAACATCATCAACGGTGGTGCTCACTCTGATGCGCCCATCGCTTTCCAGGAGTTTATGATTCGTCCTGTGGGCGCTCCTAATGAGAAGGAGGCCATCCGTATGGGTGCAGAGGTGTTCCATGCCTTGGCAAAGCTCCTGAAGAGTCGCGGCCTTTCTACTGCCGTCGGCGACGAGGGCGGTTTCGCTCCTGCGCTTAATGGCATAGAGGATGCGCTTGAGAGCATCTGCCAGGCAATCAAGGATGCCGGCTATGAGCCAGGAAAGGATGTCAAGATAGCCATGGACTGCGCTGCCAGCGAGTTTGCTGTTCAGGAGAACGGTGAGTGGTATTATGATTATCGACAGCTGAAGGACGGTAAGAAAAAGGATCCTAACGGCAAGAAGCTCACGGCTGCAGAGCAGATAAAGTACTTGGAAGAACTGATTACCAAATATCCTATCGATTCCATCGAGGACGGTCTTGACGAGAACGATTGGGACAACTGGGTGAAGCTTACGTCTGCCATCGGTGACCGTTGCCAGTTGGTCGGCGACGACCTCTTTGTTACCAACGTGAAGTTCTTGGAGAAGGGCATCAGAATGGGTGCTGCTAACTCCATACTTATCAAGGTGAACCAGATTGGCTCGCTTACTGAGACTTTGGATGCTATAGAGATGGCTCATCGTCATGGCTACACAACTGTTACATCACACCGTTCTGGTGAAACAGAGGACACCACCATCGCTGATATCGCTGTGGCTACAAACTCTGGTCAAATCAAGACCGGTTCGATGAGCCGCACCGACCGTATGGCTAAGTATAACCAGCTTATCCGTATCGAAGAGCAGTTGGGAAATAACGCGGCTTACGGTTACAGAAAACTGAAATAGACGGGATTAATTATTGTTATTGAATAAATCATAATCGACATTAATGGGTATGAACAACCGTGATGGTTGGCCATGCCCATATTTTTATTTCCGTTTTTAACAACACTCTGTTAATTCTAATGTAATCGTTTGAAAATAAGAGAGTCAATTAATATAACACAACTAATAAAATTTGGTTAAGCAACTGATTATCAGCAGCTTTATAGTTCCCCCAACATTAAAGTTATATGACATCAGAACCACTCAACCAATAAACGGAAATCTGCAGAGATGCTATCAAAAGTTCATCTGCAAAGGTAAGCAAAACTTTCGAAAACCTTCTCTTGGAAATACTTTTATTGTACATGACGATCACGGCTCTTTCATTTAAAAATACTTTTAGATTTCAATGTTTGTGACTGATAGGCATTTAGGAGTGGCCCAACGTCAAAATTGACACAACATAGACATAAACTCCTCGTGTCTTTGTTAATCTAAAATCAACATAATCAGTGATTATCAGTTCGTTCCGAGTTTAAATGAAAGAGCCGTGACTGACCCCTAACTTTGACGACTTCTCAGACAGCAAAATCATGAAGATCCAAAAGAAAATCAACCGCAGACCAAGAAAGAAAATAAACTTCGACTCCCCGAAAGATAGATTCTTTAAACACTTTTACTAATTTTGCACTTGCTGTTGGACTCTACAGAAATAGAAAAAACACCACATTGAGATATTTTAACACCGAACAAGGTGCCATTTCAAAGAAAATTATTAATCTTTACAAAAAATTGCACGGGTGATTAACATGAAGAAAAAGAAATACACCGTAATAGACCTTTTTGCGGGATGCGGAGGTTTGTCACTCGGCTTATACCAAGCTGGGTGGCAAGGTATATTCGCCATAGAGAAGAACCCTTGTGCATATGCGACACTCTCATATAATCTAATAGAAAAGAAGAAGCATTTCAATTGGCCAAAATGGTTACCACAAGAACCACTTGATATTGCCGAGGTAAACAAGACATATTCAAAACAGCTAAAAAATTTGCGCGGAACCGTGGATTTGGTGGCAGGTGGTCCCCCTTGTCAAGGTTTTTCAATGGCAGGACGTAGGATCGAAGATGATGTCAGGAATCAGTTGGTATTTGCTTATATAGATTTTATATCTATGGTGATGCCGAAAATCCTCCTATTTGAAAACGTCAAAGGTTTTACGTATGCTTTTGACAAAAAAAAGAAGCCTGACGCAATACCATACTCTACAATTGTAATCGAGAAATTGCAAACTCTTGGTTATGACGTATGCCCCCAAATCATTGACTTCTCCGAGTTCGGCATACCACAACGCCGTAAGAGATTCATTCTTGTTGGTGTATTGAATGGAGAGCAAAATATATCCAAGGACTTCCTTCAAAAATTAAAACTCAATTGTAAGAGGTTCCTAAAAGCCCAAAAACTCCCGGAGCATCCGACGATTGGAGATGCAATATCTGACCTCCTTCGCAGTAACGGAGATGTTGATACTCCCGACCGCAAAGGATTCCGCTCTGGCATATATGGCGAACCTTCAAATGGATATCAGGAGTATATGCGCAAAGGCATTGAAGTAACAATTCCTCAAAGTCATAGTTTTGCTCATCATTGCGAAGAGAAGACAAGCTGCTTTAAACATTTACTCTCATACTATCCTGTACGGAACAAACGTATAGACGGCAAAGAAAGAGAAGAGTGGGGAATTCATCAAAGAGGTCTGACGATTTTGGACAAAGAGTCTATAGCACCAACAATTACCAATATGCCAGATGACTATCTTCACTATCAAGAACCCCGTATAATGACAGTGCGCGAATGTGCACGTATTCAGTCATTCCCAGATTGGTATGAATTCAAGAGTAAGTATACCACTGGCGGACAAATGAGGAAGAAAGAAGTCCCAAGATATAGCCAGGTTGGGAATGCGATACCTCCGTTATTTGCAATGCAAGCAGGTTTAGTTCTTAAAGAAATGTTACAACAATGAGTGATACGTTACAATTCAAAGTAAGTTCAGCCTTAAAGGATCTTGTGGGCAAGGATTTGATAACAAGCGATAACGTTGCTATATTTGAGTTAGTTAAGAATTCATATGATGCATACGCTAATCACGTTATAATAACCTTTTCAGAAGATAAGATTACAATTGATGACAATGGTAAAGGAATGTCATATGCTGATTTGAGAGACAAATGGCTTTTTCTTGGATTCTCTGCGAAGAAGGATGGTACTGAAGATAAATCTACAGATGACAAGCAAAAATCGTATCGAGACAAGATTAAGCGCTATTATGCAGGGGCGAAAGGAATTGGACGCTTTTCTTGTGACAGACTGGGGCGTTATTTGACTATTACAACTCAAACGGAAGGCGCAACAGAAGCCCAGCAGATTTCTGTTGATTGGTCAAAATTTGAGGACGATCAAAAAAAAGAATTTTCCAGTATTGATGTTACCCATCAATCCCTTGTGACATCGAATGTTTACCCGAACAACTCACCCCATGGAACTCGGATTGAAATTACAGATTTACATGACGAGGAAACTCCATGGACTAGAAAGCACATACTAGATCTTAAGCGTTCTCTACAAAAATTGATTAATCCATTTTCTGAGACTAATGATTTTTTGATAGAAATTGTTTGCGAAAGGGAAAAAGCGAATGACGAGAAGCAAATTGAAAAGGGTATTGACTACGACCGTGATCTTGTTAATGGTATTCTTAAGAATAGTATTGTAAAAATTCTCAAATTAAAAACCACACAGGTGGATGTTAAAGTAGAGAATGGTTATATATACACTACACTCTCAGATCGAGGTGTAGATATTTACAAGATTAAAGAGACAAACATCGACTGTTCCCTAATAAAAAACGGAGCAGTTACTCTTTCATTCTTGAATAGAGCCGCCAAATATAATTTTTCAAGATTGATGGGAGTTGATTCCATAAATTATGGATCTGTATTCCTTTTTAGAAATGGTTTCCGCATCCTCCCTTATGGAGAGACAGGAGATGATAGTTGGGGCATAGATTTTAGAGCACAACAAGGTCGTGCGAGATATCTCAGTAGTCGTGATTTAATGGGGCGAGTCGATGTCTTTGTTGAGAACATTGGCGAATTAAAAGAGGTTTCAAGTCGCGATAGCGGTCTTGTTGATTCCCCTATGTCACGTCAAGTAAATGAATTATACTGGAAATGCCATAAGAGGCTCGAAAGGTATGTTGTCGGAGTTTTATGGGGTGAAGCTTTCTTGAAAAATGAATATTATCGTGATAATACCAAGGGAGACGCTGCCCGTAAAGAACTCCAGAGAATAGACAAAGATTCTGATAACCCTTCATATGTAATTGGCTCTAGTTTAGGAAGCAAAATTGATTTTGTACGTCTAATAAAGGTTTTGTCATCCGACAACAACGTTGAAGTTATATATTACAATACGGAACTAGCTAATTTAGTGTCTTCAAATTTCGCACCTGAGGATATTAAACCTCAGTTCATATCAGATTTGGAAACAATCGCCGAACGTACAGGCAACACTGAATTGATCAATAAGATTGATGATGCTAAGAGACGCATTGAAGAATTAACCAGAGAAAAGGTTGAAGCTGAGAGAAAGGCTTCAGAGGCAGAACGCCTCCAACGAGAAGCTGAAGAAAAAGCGCGTAAAGCGGAAGAAGAACGCCGCATAGCAGAATCAAAAGCACGTGAAGAGGAAGAACGTAGACGGTTGGCAGAAATAGCTAAGTTGCGTGCTGAAAATGAAAAGGCTAAGTCTGAGATTGCTCGTCTACAAGCCGAAAAGAAAGCCAAAGAGGAAGAAGGAAAACGTAGGCAAGCAGAAAAAGAGAAAGAACAAGTAAAGAAACAGAATTTATTCTTGCAATCTGTAGACTCACTGGATAAAGATCGTATCGTGAAGTACCATCACGATATCAGACTTCATGCTAGTACTATACATAATACAATATCAAGCTTAATCCAAAAGGTAAACAACAAATCTTTAAGTGACGAAGAACTTAGAAAAATGGCTGAACGTATAAAGAGGGCCAACAATAAAGTTCTCTCGATTGCAATGTTTGCTTCCAAAGCGAACTTCAATACAACAGGAGAAACACTAGAAGACGACATTATTGCCTATATAGAGCAATACGTAACCCAAGTTCTTCCAGATTTTTATGAGGATATAAAGTTTCATGGAATTGCTAATGGTTGCAAAATGATTAAGAGATTTAAGCCTTTAGAGGTAAGTCTTTTAATTGACAACTTCGTATCCAACTCAATAAATGCCAAAGCACGAAACTTTTCGGTAGAATTTAGCCCTATGGGGGATCGGGTAAAAATTGACATTATTGACGACGGTAAAGGGTGGTCAAAAGAAATTGACTCACGAAACGTCTTTGACAAAGGAGTTTCAACGACTTCAGGCTCTGGCTTGGGGCTATATAATGCGATGCAATATATCAAGACAGATCTTGGAGGGAATATTTTTATAGATACTAATTACAACTCAGGAATTGATGGTAATCCTGGGGCAAAAATCCAAATCATATTATGAAAATCAAATACAATCTTCTTTGGATAGAAAATGATCAGGATTGGATGGAATCGATAGAAGACGATATCAAGTCCATGGTTGAAGACAATGCTTTCGAATACGTTCGTCATAATTGCAAGCAAGAAGAAGAAGGCCTTAACTACAATGCTTATGATTTAATCCTTATGGATTTAAATTTGGATGGTCAGCCTTCTGGCGATCTTCTAATTAAGAAAATTAGAGAGAATGGCATCTACACGGACGTCGTATTCTATTCTTCCGGAGGTTTGGATAATATAAAGCAAAAGGCCAGTGAATATAATCTTGAGGGTGTTTATTTCTCAGGAAGAGACAGAGTGCAGTTTGTAGACAAAGTATCTAAAGTGATAGAAACTACTATAAAAAAGGTTCAAGACTTGCCCAACCTCAGAGGTTTAGTTATGGGAGAAGTCAGTGAACTTGATTCACTCATGCAGAATATTTTGGAGAAATATTTTACGACAGAAGAACGTTTAAGTGCCTTGCATAATAAGGTTACAAAAAGCAGAGAAAAAACCCTTCGCAAAAATCTTCAGCATGCAGAGGGTGATGGATGCGACAAATTATGTACACTGACTATCAGAAATATGCCTATTGAAGAAATTGCAGCAGCTTATGATTCATCTCAGAAAGCGCATTCTGTCCATGAGGTTCTGAAGGATTTTATTAAACATAATAAAATCAAGGTAGATAACAGCAACTTCTTTAATTCCTACAAAGAGGAGATAATCGAAGTGCGCAACAATCTTGCTCACTGTGAAAGCAAAACTGAGTATGGAGTTGAGATTCTACGCACTCGCAAAGGTGATATATCGTTCACTGCCGAAGAATTCAAAGAAATTCGCAAGAATATCGCCAAGTACAATAAATTGTTCCATGAAATCTTGCAAGCAATCTAAACTATATATAATCGGCAATGGCTTTGACATAATGCACAATATGGGAACCCGATATGAACATTTTAAACAGTGGCTTATTGGGGAGGGGCGTATTGATATAATACAGGAGTTTCAAAGTGTATTTAAAACGAAGCATAATGACGATTTCTTGTTGTGGTCTGATTTTGAGAAGGCTTTGGGTGAATATAATTATCCTACTGCACTCAAATGGAACTTTGATAGTTTGTATATCGTGGTTGGATTTGAAGATGGGACTAAAACCATTTCTCCAGATTCAATTATAAATGTACAACTCAACAATATAATCAATGAGATCTTTCCAAAATGGGTGCGGCAAATAAGCGTTGCTAAGGAAAAGCAGATAGATTTGGAACCGGAAGCCCTCTACCTCACATTTAACTATACAGACACCATTGAAACCCTTTATCAAATATCAGACCACAATATCCTACACATTCATGGAAAAGCAAGCGCAAACGAACGATTAATAGTCGGCCACAATAAGTTTAGGGACACACCTGCCTGCTGGTCTGACAATATAAGCCTTAGGGAGAACAACGAGCGTGTGCAGAATATAGCAAACATGAACAACTTGTGCAAGCCCATATCAGAAATCATTGAGAGGAACTGCGCTTTCTTTTCTACGCTTAAACATGTTGACGAAGTCGAAGTTATAGCCCCAGGTTGGCTAGCCTACCTGGGGTCAGTTGCGGAAGAAGAATCTACTGACCCATTTTATCGACTACTGCAAGGCGATCCACGCTGACGAGTACGACCCCGAGCTGATGGCTCAGGACTACGAGGGCTTCCCCCGCCAGTGGTACAACGAGGGCTTCATGTCAGAGGAAGACTTCGACAATATCCTCGAATACTCGGATATGTGCGACAAGCACGGCCAGGATGCAGTCGATGACTATATGGAGTTTGAATACTCGCTCGACAACTTCGAGAAAGCCTACTGCGGCGAGTGGGATAGCGAAGAAGACTTCGCCCGGCACATCATCGAGGAATGCTACAACATCGAAAAGATGATGGGTAGCCTCGCCGATTACTTCGACTACGAGCGCTACGGTCGCGAGCTGTTCATGTATGATTACAACATGGGCACAAACGGCAATGTGTTCCGTCGCATCTGACCCCTGACTCTCTCCTCCCCACAGGGTCTTTCCGAAAGGAAAGGCTCTTTTAATTATTATAGGGATTTCAAATAAGACGTTTTAGTATTAATAATATTTTATCTCGCGTTTTTCTTCTTCATAGGATTGAGAGCCACCTTTCCCATCACTAAAAAAAGACTCAGTTAGAGGTACTCTTTTACAATAAATCCAATTATTATGAGAATCATACTTATATTCTGCATTATAACCTCCACCACAACTTTCAAAATAAACACAATCACGATTGTCGTTATAATGGTACGTCTGCTCTGCTTTGTTATTAGGTTGTTCAGGGAAAAGATGCAAACGTCTCATAGGTTCTTTATAGTTACCATATGAATTAGGCTCATAAATCTCTTCCCAATAATCATGAACGTCACCATTGGAATATAAGAAATAAGTCCTATACAGGGAGCCATCGGCATAATAATCGTATGCCATATATTCTCTCAAATTACCATTATCATCTACTCGTTGAACACGCTTAAGTTTACCACCTAAAGTGTAGTGTTCAATTTTATAATTCCCTATGGATGTAGATTCTGTATCTCTAACAATTCTTTTTATTAAATTGCCATTTTCGTAAATATTTTCAAATGAACACCTAAATTCATTCTTCTTTGCAACCCCATTTTCTATAGTGGTGCAGGTTGTTTTAGTAATATGATTATTCTCATCATACTCATAAAAATATCGGTATATCCTATTTCCATTATCATAGATGTTTGTTTCTTCAATTAGATTTCCATACTCGTCATATTTATATTCGTATTTATGATCTAATTTCCCAAAATCATAATCTTCATCCGATGTGAGAAACCCATATTTATTATATTTCTCTATTCTTGAGAGACCACCATTCCAATAAGATATTACCTCCTTTACTGGCCCTTTAAGCCCAGCTTTCTCTACATCATTTTCTCCTGATTTCTCATACTTTGAGAAGTCCGATGAACATGAAATCATTGTAAGTACAAGTATTCCAAGTAGGAATGAAAGGATATTATCTATCTTCATTGATTCTTATTTTAGACGGCAAAGGTACAAAAATTTTCTGACATTTTGCGTCTTTTCGCCTCCTTATATATAGCGGTAACCACGGCTCTTTCAGGGGCATAGTCCATTTCTCACGAATGTCTCGATAAGCAAAATACACAAGTTTTTCAAGTGCGGTGTCTGACGGGAACACACCCTTGTTCTTCGTTACTTTGCGCACCTGACGATGATAGCCCTCAACCGTATTGGTTGTATAGATAAGCTTGCGGATTGCAGGAGTATACTGAAAATATTCCGTAAATTCTCCATTTTCAATTAGTTTTGTGCCATTTCTCGACGGTTGTTTCCTCTTGATAATAGCACTCGTCAAAATATTCAAGCCATGAATCGAGCGTGGACTCTGTTATCTGACCTGAAATAATGTGGTCAATGATATATTTCCATGCATCAAGATAATAGTCGAGTTCGTCGCAACTGCCTCCGCAACTATAATTGACATATTCATCGCAAAAATCTTTCTTTTCTGCCAGGTCATTGATAAAATCTTCGCCAAGCGGCTCATTGCATAAGTCGGAAAACACTTCTTCGATTGGATATTCGCCATAAAGAATTGCCTCCGCCGCCGTCAACGGCAAGGACTCCTCCGCCTCGTCAGTAGGGCAATTTTCACAACCGTCCTCCACGGTAAATCGAAACGTGTAATCGCCAGCTTCTATTCCCTCAATTTCTGCCCGAACCTCTGCCACTGCATCCTCATTTTCCACATCAAGAGCCTCCAGTTTCTCGGCAATGTCGCTCAGCTCTTCTGGAACGACATAATTGACCGACGTCACAAAGCCGTCAGGAAACACCGTTTCGTATGCCAATTTGGAAGTTGTCATTCATTTTCAACGGCAAATTTAAAACCCTTCAGTGCAGCCTATATGCAGAGAAGGCGCATTCTTCAACAGAATGCGCCTTCTTTTTATTTATAAGTATATTTTCTTACTTGCCTTGCAGGGCGGCGATGCTTTCCTTGAGGGTTGCAATCTTCGCCTCAGCATCGGCTTGCTTTTTACGTTCCATTTCGATAACCTTGGCAGGAGCGTTGTTCACGAATTTCTCGTTGCTGAGTTTCTTCAACACGCTCTGGAGGAATCCTTCCTGATACTTAAGGTCAGCCTCAAGCTTCTTCAGTTCTTCCTCAACGTTGATGTTGTTGCCAAGAGGCACGGCATATTCCGTTGTGCCTACCATAAACGCCGCTGCAGTGGTATCTTTTTCCGACACATTTGCGACTGCCGACAGATTTGCAAGCTTCTTGATGATCGATTCTACCGGCACATTGCCCTCACCCATCACCTGCAACTCAAGTTCTTCCTTGTTAGGAATGTTTTTCTGCAAGCGCACGGTGCGGATACCGGCGATGATGTCCTTTGCAACGTCCATATCAGCGATTGTCTGCTCGCTGAACGCGCCAGCCTTAGGCAACAATGCTGTCATTACGCTCTCGCCGTCTTTGCGTTCGGCGATGTGTTGCCAAAGTTCTTCGGTGATAAACGGCATGAACGGGTGCAACAGACGGAGCAACGCATCGAAAAATTCGAGAGTCGCCTCATAAGTGGCACGGTCGACAGGCTTTCCATAGGCAGGCTTCACCATTTCAAGATACCACGAAGAGAATTCGTCCCAGAACAGTTTGTAGACAGCCATCAACGCTTCCGACAAGCGGAACTTGCCAAACAAGTCGTCGACCTCGGCAAGCGTTTTGTTGAGCACTGCCTCAAACCATTTCACAGCAGTTTTGGCATACTCCGGCTGCTCGATGTCGGCAACCTCCCATCCTTTCACAAGGCGGAAAGCATTCCAAATCTTATTGTTGAAGTTGCGTCCCTGCTCACAAAGAGAGTCATCATAAAGGATGTCGTTTCCGGCAGGCGCTGCAAGCATCAATCCCATACGCACTCCGTCGGCGCCGAACTTCTCGATAAGCATCAACGGGTCAGGCGAGTTGCCAAGCGATTTCGACATCTTACGTCCCAACTTGTCGCGCACGATACCTGTGAAATACACATTGCGGAACGGCATATCGTTCTTGTATTCGTAGCCAGCCATAATCATACGTGCCACCCAGAAGAAGATGATATCCGGACCGGTAACGAGGTCGGCTGTTGGATAATAGTATTTTATTTCCTCATTGTCAGGATCAAGGATTCCGTTGAACAAAGAAATCGGCCACAACCAAGACGAGAACCAAGTGTCGAGCACGTCCTCATCCTGACGCAGGTCTTCAATCTTAAGCTCTTTGTTGCCTGTCTTTTCCTGAGCAAGGCGCAAAGCCTCCTCGACTGTCTCGGCAACCACATATCCGCCCTCCGGCAAGAAATATGCCGGGATGCGGTGTCCCCACCACAATTGGCGGGAGATACACCAATCCTTGATATTGGTCATCCAATGACGGTAAACGTTCTTGAACTTTGACGGATGGAACTTGATGTCGTCCTGCATCACGGCATCGAGAGCCGGCTTTGCAAGCGCGTCCATCTTAAGGAACCACTGCATCGACAGTTTCGGCTCGATCACAGAGTTTGTGCGTTCTGAGTGACCCACCTTATTGGTGTAAGCCTCAACCTTCTCGAGCAGCCCTGCCTCGGCGAGATCTTTCTCAATCTGCTCGCGCACCGCAAAGCGGTCCATACCCACATAAAGTCCGGCAGCCTCGCTGATTGTTCCGTTGTCGTTGAAGATGTCGATGCTCTTCAAGTTGTGTTTCTCGCCGAGCATATAGTCGTTGACATCGTGAGCAGGAGTCACTTTCAAGCAACCCGTACCGAACTCAACATCAACATAGTCATCCTCAATCACAGGGATTTCACGGCCAACGAGAGGCACAATCACACGTTTGCCCTTCAGATGGGCGTTTTTCGGGTCGTTGTGATTGATACACATCGCCGTGTCGCCCATAATCGTTTCCGGACGTGTTGTGGCAACAATTGCATAGCCGTCCTCACCCACGATTTTATAACGCAGGTAGTAGAGCTTGCCATGCTCTTCCTTGTAGACCACCTCCTCGTCGCTGAGAGCTGTCTGCGCCGCAGGATCCCAATTGACCATACGCACGCCACGGTAAATCAAGCCTTTGTTGAAAAGGTCGACAAACACGTGGAGCACACTCTTCGAGCGCACCTCGTCCATCGTAAACGCCGTGCGGCTCCAGTCGCACGAAGCGCCGAGTTTCTTCAGCTGCTCAAGGATGATGCCGCCATGCTCCTCTTTCCATTCCCACGCATGTTTAAGAAACTCATCGCGTGTAAGGTCGGTCTTCTTTATACCTTTCGAAGCAAGACGCGCCACCACCTTCGCCTCCGTTGCAATCGACGCATGGTCGGTTCCCGGCACCCAGAGAGCGTTCTTGCCCTCCATCCGCGCGCGGCGGATAAGGATGTCTTGGATTGTATTGTTGAGCATGTGTCCCATATGGAGCACTCCAGTGACATTTGGCGGCGGGATAACGATTGTATACGGCTCCCGGCTGTCGGGAGTCGACTTAAACAAGTCGTGTTTCAGCCAATATTCGTACCATTTTCCCTCTACTTCCTCAGGGCTGTACTTCGACGCTAATTCGTTCATATTGTCAATAATTTTCAATTTCTATATAAGATGTGCAAAGTTACTCATCTTCGCCGAGAATTTCGATAAAGATTGTTATTATTTCGATTTTTTTGTCCGGTTTTGTCATCCCATGACTAACTTTGTATGAACGAAACATATTTATGATGAAAAAAGTAGCAAAGATTTTTGTTTGCGGCTTGGCAATGACAGCAGTTTGCATGGCATCTGCCGAAGCCCAGGATTTAAAAGATTTATTAAACGGTCTTGGAGATGTGGTAAAAGAGACCGTGGCACAAAACAAAACAGTGACCGTAGCTGAGCTCAAAGGCACATGGAAGACAACCGGGCCGGCATTGGTGCTGAAATCAGGCAACATTGCCCAGCAGGCTGGCGGTTCGGCTATGACCACTGCAGCCGAATCCAAACTCAAGCCCTACTACAAAAAGGTGGGACTGCTCAACACTTCCTGTGTTTTCGACTCCGAAGGAAATTTCACGCTCACTGTGAAGAAGGCACCCATCAAGGGCAAACTCACAGCCAACAGCGACGGCACGTTTAAAATGCAACTGCTCTCAACCATCGCCGGACTCACCAATGACGAGCACTCTATGACGGTTTACGTTCAGAAAGTGGGCAACGAGATGTCGATTTCCATGGATGTTAAGAAACTGATGACGATTGTGCAGGCGGTGGCAAAGAAAGGCGACCTGAAGACAATCAACACCGTGACGTCGATGCTGTCGAACTACGATCACATCTGCATCGGCTTCCGCATGAAAAAATAGCTCCCACACAAGCTTCTATGAAAAGAGTTTCCCCAACGGAGACTCTTTTTTCTTTTTTTTGCCTATCTTCGCACATACAAACTGACGGATATGAAAAAACTGATACTGCTCATCGTGCTTGCCGCCGCCGCTTACGGAGGTTATAAAATATGGATTTCCGACGGCGAGGTGCTGAACGACTACATTGGCGAAGAGAATGTGATGAAGGCCAAAGAGCACCTGTCGGCACTAACCGACAAGCCAGCGACTGCCGACACTGCCACAATTGCAGCCAACTGGTTTGCGACCGGACCTGCGGTCTACCTAAAGTCGGGCAATGCCGTGGGCAACCTCAGCGGGGAAGCCGTGGCCGCCATCGCCGAAAACCGACTGGCACCCTACTATGAGCAACTGCAGCTCGATGACACTCATATTGAGTTTTCCGACGAAAACACCTTTGTCATCTTCGTGCGCGACGTGCCCGTGGAAGGACGCCTTGACAGGATTTCAGGCAACAGTTACAACCTTTCGCTCCACTCATCGCAGGTACGCATTCCGGCTGCCTACAGCAACCAGAAGGCTTATCTGCAGAAAGACGGCAACCGCATGACGCTCACCGTCGACGTCAAACAACTTATCGGATTGGTATCGGCGGTTGCCGACAACGCCGACAACGCCACGTTTAAAATGGCTATGCGGCTGACACGACAATACGACAACGTGTGCTTAGGATTCCACTTCAAGCGCGCCGAGCATCCCGGCAAATGAGCTGCAGCGCCTGCCGCCGACGCTGATGTCGGTGGCTGACACAACAGACACCTCCACCTTGCCGTCGTCACCCACAGCATAACCGCTGCGGAGCAACGCATTTGTTGCCCAATGACTCAACGACGGGTCGCTGCAACGCAATGCCACCGACCTATGTCCGGCAGGCAGCACCGCGGCAAACTCTCCTGTCAGCATATCGAAGGTCACCGAGCGCGACAGAAACAGTTCATCCAACCGTCCCGAAAGCACCAAATCCTCCGTCTGCCCGTCAACGATTACGCCCCCTGGCAAAAGCAGCCACAAGCGGTCGCTAAGCGACAACGACAACGAGACGTCGTGCGACGACAGAAGTATGGCCTTGCCTTCGTTGTAAGCCAGACGGTGAAGCAGCTGCAACACGTCGACTCGGCTTGCCACATCGAGAAACGATGTGGGCTCATCGAGCAGGATTACGGGTGTCTGCTGCGCCACAGCGCGCGCAATCATCGCTTTCTGGCGCTCGCCGTCGGAAAGTTCGGCGACAAATTTTTCAGCCTTATGGCTTATTCCCACCGCCTCCATCGCCTCTGCCACAATCTCACGGTCGCTGCTGTCAAGACGCCCGAGGAATCCCGTGTGAGGCTGACGCCCGAGTCCCACAAGTTCCTCAACAGTCAATCCGCCGGCTTGAGTGCGGTCGGTCGACACGACGCTCACCATCTTGGCCAACTCCTTGCGGCTCATTGATTTCAACGATTTTCCATCGACAAACACCTCTCCCAGCAGCGGCATCTGCGTCCCGGCAATGGTGCGCAGCAAGGTTGACTTGCCGGCACCGTTTGCGCCAAGCAGACTCACAAGCTGTCCGCCGCAAAGCGACAGGCATGCGTCAGCCACCACAACATTTGTCGTCTTGTCCACAACATATCCGGCAGACACATTTTTAATTTCGAGCAAGCGTTTCATCTCTGTCAATTGAAATAGAATATCTTACGGCGGTTGATTATCACGTAAAGTATCACCGGCACACCGACAATCGGCGTGATTGCATTTATAGGAATCATACCATTGTCCATCGGCAACACACTCACCAGCGTGCACGCCATCGCCACAACCGCGCCGGCAAGGATAGCCACTGGAATCAACCGGTAGTGGTCGGACGTGCGGAGCAGCAGACGCGACACGTGGGGCACCACAAGTCCGATAAATCCTATAGGACCGCAGAATGCCGTGACAACGGCTGTAAGCAGTCCGGTGACCACAAGCAGCACATTGCGCGTGGAGCGAAGGTTGACGCCAAGGTTTTCAGCATAACGCCTGCCCAGCAGCAAGGCGTTGAGCGGCTTTATCAGCAGCAACGAGGCGGCAAGCCCCGCAACCACAACAGCGGCAAAAACCGGCAATTGGCGGAGCGTGACTCCGGAGAAATTGCCAAGCCCCCATATCACAAACGAATGCACTCCCTCTTCTGTGGCAAAAAAATTAAGCAACGAGATTGCCGACGAGGCGATATAACCTATCAAGATACCAACAATCAGCAGCATCGTGCTGCTCTTCACAACGTTCGACATCACGAGCAGCAAAGCCATCACAACCATCGCTCCCACAAATGCGCCGGTAAGCGTGGCTACATATCCGCCAGCGGCGACACCAAGTACAGTGGCAAACGAGCTGCCGAACGCAAGCATAGCGCATCCGGCACCCAGACTTGCCCCCGTGGAGATGCCAAGAATCGAGGGGTCGGCGAGCGTGTTGCCAAACAGGGTCTGCAACAGCAGTCCCGACACGGCGAGCGCACCTCCGGCAAGCGCAGCCGTGACGACAAGCGGCAGCCGACTTTCGAATATTATAAAATTCCACGGCTCATAGTCTGACGGACGACCGGTCAGAATGCGCCACACCTCAACAGCCGGCACATCGACTGTGCCCACAAGCAGAAGCGACAAAGCGAGAGCGGCTATCGCAAAAACGAGCAAAGCCGTCACTATACGGAAACGTGCCATCTATCAATCCCCCATCGGTTTATAATATTGCAACGAGTAGTCAGGCAACAAGTCGGGATGAAACAGTTTCACGTATTCGCGAAGCAGACGCTCGGGGTGGAACGGTGTTTCCTCAAAAATCCCGCTTGTGGCGGAATCGACATAATAGACTCCATGATTGGAAAACGCGCTGAAACGGTCGTTGTGCGGATAAAGCGCAAGCATTGACTTGCGGTCAAGCGTCTGTCCGTAAACGGTGACAAGCCAGAAGTCGGCTTTCTGAGCCTTGTCGAGCACCTGCGGAAAGTCGAGCGACAACGATCCAGTCGACTGGTCGGCAGCCCATGGATATGCTGCGCCGGCATCGGCATAAAGCGAAGCCTTGTAGCTTTTGCCTCCTGGCACATACCATACTCCGTTGATGGCATATTCTGAAATCACCATGGGATGCTTGTCGGCTTTCTGAGCAACAGCCTTCACCGCGGCATAATCCTTAGCCACCTGCGCATAGACCTTCGCTGCCTGGCCGCTCTTGCCGAAGAGCAGTCCGATAAACTCAATCCAGCGTGCGCGGTTAAGGGGCGTGGACTCCATATAGTCTGCCATCTCAACAATAGGTATTCCCATATTGCCTATCGCTCCATAACCGCTGTTCTGCATCGGCGACAGGAATATGGCCTCCGGCGCGGCACTGACGATACGTTCAGTGGATGGCGACATCGACGAGCCGCAGTCGGATATCTTTCCTGATTTCAAACCGGCAACCACTTCGGGTGTCTTGAAATACTGTGCATCGAGCACTCCGACGATGGCATTTCCGCAGCCCAGCTCCACAATCGGACGGGCATACACATCACTGTAGACCACCGCCGAGCGCAACGGCACTTTTATCACCGTCGCATCGGGAAGCCCGTCGGGAAGCGGCTTGTCACGTGGCACAAGCGCATAGCGGTGAAGTGTCTGTCCTGCCTTCCACGGATCGCGCACGGTCACCAGCGTATATCCGTCTTTCTCCTCTATGCCGAGCAGCTCCGACTCGATTTTTTTCTCTCTACCGCATCCTGCCAGCACGAGCACCGCCAGCAACAGCATAAATATTCTTGTTCTCATCGATTATATTTTTTCACTGATTAAAAAATAAGCAATACAAAGGTAGTCCAATGCCGACTACAAACAAAATATGCCTTTTGAAAATTTCACAATAAAAAACATCCCAGAAACTTCACAGCCTCCGAGATGCCAAAATTCACACATGAAACAAATCTTATTTTCTTGCACTTGTAATGCCATTGTCAAGGACGGCCTCCGCCAAATGCAGTGCCTACTATACCGACACTGCCATACAATATAACGTATCGCCATCCATCGTAAAAAAACATTTACGTATGTCGAAATGTTCACTTTCCAAACAGAGATTACGCAACTCCTGCATTCCGCCATCAACACGAGTCATCACAAGCGAAGTTTCCGCCTGCGACGACACCGACATTTCCAGCAACAATGCTGGAACAACAAACATCCTTTTCATAATCAAAACTTAAAAATCCAAACCTAAAACCATTGCATCACCACAAAAGTAATACACGCACCTTATAAAAACAACACTTTTGATATTTTAACTGCGTTTTTACCGACAAATTGACAGTTTTACACGAAAAACCCCGAAAAACTTCGCAGCCTCCCGGGGATCATCACACATAAAACAAATCAATATGAAATAAAATTCTTTTAATCTATTCGCTTATCAAACCATGCCAATTGCCGACAAAACATCTGGAATTTGCCAGAGAAGCTTTGCCTGGACATTGCATCTATTTTTCAAACCTCCTTTTTCAAAATCTATATATCCTACCTCTTTTCGACGGCAAATTTATCACTTTGTAAACACAATTCCAAATAAATCCAACAAAATGTCACATTTTATCGACAAAAGATTGTCTTTTTCCATTTTTAAAGATTTGGATTCGTTTTTTTAGATTTCAAAATCAGAGAAATCCGGAGTGCCGGCAAGCAAAGAGGCGCAAAAAGACCAGACGTGTATACACACAAAAAGAACCGTCATCGCAAGAATACGACAACGGAACTATTCGTTCTGCGTAACCCTATTAAAGTATTACTTATTGATAGAGTGAGAAACCGACAGACGTGCACGACCTTTAGCACGACGGCGAGCAAGCACCTTGCGTCCGTCGGCAGTCGACATTCTTAAACGGAAACCGTGTTTGTTCACTCTCTTTCTGTTCGAAGGTTGGAATGTTCTTTTCATTTTTGTATCTTATTTCGTTATTATTCAGTATTTCGGACTGCAAAAGTAACCATTAATTTCCTAAAAACAAAGCAATCAGTCCAAATATTTCAGAAATATTTTCACATTCTTCTGATTTTCAAACCGATACATTAGCGCAAACGGTCGCAATCGTGGATGATTTTATAGTCTTTTTGGATACGGCTCTTCGCCATCAGCGTGCAGGCAAGTGCAAGCACAGGCAGCGGAGCTGTCATCGTGAATCTCGGCTCAACAACCGCCATAAAATATCCGCCAGCCACAACGGCAATTTCCGCCAACATGAGCAGAACGCCTACAGAACACAGCATTTGCTGCATTTTCAGGTTTTTAAACTTAGTGATTGTGACAAGCAAAAACACTGCAATTGCGGCGGCAAGCACACGTGCCACCAAGACAGCGCCGCCCAATTCAACCACCGGCTGCGCAACACGCAACGGCTCGACCGCCGGGAATGCCGCCGCCAAAGCCATCGCTATCACTGAAATAAGCAGATAAACCGTCTGCCAACGTTGTAGTACCATATTCTATTTTTTTCTGCAAATTTACTATTTCCTCCAAATCCTGACAACACCTCGCCAACTTTTGCAATGACTTATGGCAAGATTTTTGCTCTTTATTTGTATATTCGCAAATAAATTCAATATACGACAATGACCGACTTCCACAAAAAAAGCATTCAATCGCTGCTTTCCGAGAAACGCCTTGCTGAGGCGTTCGCCGAACTGCGACAGACGGCACAGACGCTGCAGAACTGGCAATTGAACAACCGGCTCGACGAGCTGGAGGAGTCATACAAATATATGATCCGCTATGTTGCTGACGGATGCAACGACCCTCAACGCGAGGAAATCCACAACGGCATCACCGCAAAACTGATGGAGCTTGCCGACATTACCGAACAAGAGCTGACAGTGCAGAACTCGCCTAAACTATACTACGAGACGCTGCGCATGGAGCGCAAGTACCCCAGAAGTCTGGAGGCGCTGCTCGAATCATACCGCGAATGCGCCGACAAGACAGCATTGTTCTACGAGCTGCCGGCAGACAAACGCGACAGTGACCAGGAGAGGACACTGCTAATGGAGAAAGAAAAAGCCGCCAACGCTGTTTTCAAGCATATATGGGTCACTTTTCCCGTGACCGCCAACGAAGCCGGCACGCTCGACAAGCTGTTTGCCGACGCCGACGCCACGGCAGAAATAAAGGAATTGGCGATGGCGGCGACAATGCTCAGTCTGCTCGAACACTACAGCGAACACCTTCTGCTGTCGCTGCTCGACCTCTATGCCGCAAACGCTTTCAACGACGCATCGCTGTCAATGAAAGCGCTGTGCTGCGCGCTGATTGCCATGCACTGCCACCGCGAAACCATAAAGCACTCAAGCGCCATCTCACTGCGTATTGCCAACATTGCCGACAGCGAGCGCGGACGCCGCGACATCATGACCGTGTTTCTGCAATTCATCCGCAGCCGCTCCACTGAGAGAATCAGTCAGAAGGTGCGCGACGAATTGGTGCCTAAACTGATGAAACTAAGTCCGGAGATGCGGCGCAAGATGCGCGACGGGTTTTCAGACGACATCGAAGAAATGGCAAAAAACCCCGACTGGCAGGAAATGCTCAACGAGTCGGGCATCACCGACAAGATGCAGGAGCTGAGCCGCATGCAGGCTGAAGGCAGCGACGTGTTTCTCAGTTCGTTCGCCAGGCTGAAGAGCTTTCCATTCTTCAACGACGTGGCGAATTGGTTTGTTCCGTTCACACCACGCCACTCGAGCATATTCCGCGTGTTTGCCGGCAACAGCGGCAGCATGTTGCTGTCGATGGTTGACCGCACAGGTGCATTCTGCGACAGCGACAAATTCTCATTCGCCCTGTCGGTAGCCACGATGCCCGACCAGCATCGCTCGATGATGATGGCACAATTCGACGAGCAGCAGGAGCAGGTCATCAACGAAATGGCAGGCAGTCTCCCCAACCCCGACAAGCAGCGGGAGAACATCGCCAACAAATATGTGCAGAGCCTGTACCGCTTCTTCAACCTGTTTCGCAGCCGCAACGATTTCTACAACCCGTTCTCGACAAGGCTAAATCTTATTGACGTGCCGTTTGTCAGCGACGCCCTTTCCGACACAAAAAGCCTGCGGCTGATTACCGAGTTTTATTTCAGCATGCAATGCTACACCGACGCGCTGTCGACATTCGGCAAAGTGTTGAAACAAGACTCGCCTACAGCCTCCGACTATCAGAAGACTGGCTACTGCCACGAGCAACTGAAACAATACGTGCTTGCCACCGCCGACTATGAGAAAGTTGAGCTGCTCAAGCCCAACGATGTGTGGACCCTCAAGCATCTGGCTCTTTGCTACAGGGCCGTAAACGATACGGAGAAAGCCATCGCCAACTACAAACGCGCGGAAACGCTGCAGCCCGACAATGTGGCGCTTGCCAACAATATTGCCAACTGCCTGCTTGAAGGCGGACGGATTGAGGAGGCGTTGAAATACTTCTTCAAAGTGGACTATCTGGCATCAAAAGGCGAACGGACAATGCGCCCCATCGCATGGTGTTCGTTCCTGATTGGAAACTACAGCCAAAGTGTGGACTACTACAACCGCATCATCGCCAAGCAGCCCGGCGCAAACGACTACATCAACCGCGGACATGCCCTGCTGTGCAGCGGACAGGTGAAAGACGCCGTGGCAAGCTATATGGACGCCGTTGACAAATCAGGCGGCAGCGAGGTGCTGAAAACCCTTGACGACGACCGCCACTACCTGCTCGACGCCGGTGTGGACAAACTCACCATCGCGCTGATATTCGACAAAATCCGATACAAAGGTTTGGGCACTTCGGAAAATATGTAGTAAATTTGCAAAAACATCAGTTATTATAAAAATATGAATTTCAAATCATTAATCATTCCATTATTATTTACAGCACCAATAATGACAAACGCTGAAAATATATTCTTTGAGGAATTCAAAACGACACACAACGTTGTGCCGTTCGACAGAATCGAGAAGAGTTTCTATGAGGAAGCAGTCGATTCAGGTATCAAACAAGCAGACCGCGAAATCGAGGTTATCGTCAACCAGCGCTCGCGCCCTACGTTTGAAAACACTATCGAGGCGCTTGAGAATGCCGGAGAGATGCTCAACCGCACGCTGCTCACATTCTATCCAATCCTGTCGGCCGACGGCGACGAGGAAATGAACCAGATTTCGCTGCGCATCGCCCCGAAACTGGCTGAACACAGCGCAAACATCTCTCTCAACGAGAAGTTGTGGCAACGCGTAAAGGAGGTCTACGAAAACCGCGACAAACTCGACCTCAACACTGAGCAGAAAACGCTGCTTAAAAACACCTACGACTCGTTTGCCCGCAGCGGTGCAAACCTTGAGGGCGCCGACCGCGACGCTTATCGCAAGCTTCAGGCGGAATTGTCGGAACTGACGCTCAAATTCGAGCAAAACACGGTGAAATGCACTGCCGCGTATGAATTGTGGCTCACAAAAGACGACCTTGCGGGTCTGCCGGAAAGCACGGTGGAGGCTGCCGCTCTTGCCGCCAAGGAAAAAGGCAAAGAGGGTCAGTATCTTATCACGCTGCAACAGCCCACTTACATGGCGTTCATGAAATACTCCTCACGCCGCGACCTGCGCGAGAAGCTGTACAAGGCATACAACACGCAATGCGTCGGCGGAGAATTTGACAACACAAAAATCCTGAGCCGCATCGCCGAAGTGCGCTACGAGATCGCCAAACTGCTTGGCTACAACACGTATGCCGACTACAGCCTTGAGGACACCATGGCGCAAACTCCTGCCAACGTCTACAAATTGCTCAATCAACTGCGCGACGCCTACAAGCCGGCATGGAAAAAGGAGCTGAAAGAGCTGACCGACTATGCTCAGAAACTCGAAGGCAAGAAAATCCAGCTCCAGAACTGGGACTACTCATACTATGCCAACAAGCTGAAAAACGAGAAATACTCTTACAATGACGAGGAACTCCGTCCTTACTTTGAGCTCAACAACGTAATCAAAGGTGTGTTCGGTCTTGCAACGCGTCTCTACGGCTTGCACTTCACCGAAAACCAGAACTATTCGGTATACCATCCGGAAGTGAAGTCGTTTGACGTGACCGACGCCGACGGCAACTTCGTCGGTGTGCTCTACACCGACTTCTTCCCACGCGACACCAAGCGTTCAGGCGCATGGATGACTGAATTCCGCCCGGAGCGCATCGTCGACGGCGTCAGCCAGCGTCCGCACGTAACCCTGACAATGAATTTCACAAAGCCTACAGAAACAAAGCCTTCCCTGCTTACGTTCTATGAGGTGGAAACGTTCATCCATGAGTTCGGACACGGCCTGCACAGCCTGCTCGCTCAGACTAAATATCAATCAATGTCGGGAACCAACGTGTACCGCGACTTTGTGGAAGTGCCGTCGCAATTCAACGAGAACTTCTTAACACAAAAAGAATTCCTCGACAGTTTTGCACGCCACTACCAGACAGGCGAGGCTATTCCTCAGGAGCTTGTCGACAAGGTGATCAAGTCATCACAATTCGGCGCGGCGTATGCCTGCCTGCGCCAGCTCAGCTTCGGCTATCTCGACATGGCATACCACACAACGACAGCGCCTGTGACCGACCCTATAGCGTTCGAACGCGAGGCGATGAAGCAAGTGCAGATGTTCCCGGCCGTTGACGGATGCATCATGGCACCGCAGTTCAACCACATCTTCTCTGGCGGTTATGCCGCAGGCTACTACAGCTACAAGTGGGCAGAGGTCATCGAAGCCGACGCTTTCCAATATTTCAAGGACAACGGAATCTTCAATCCTGAAATTGCCAAGTCATGGAAGGACAACGTGCTTAGCCGCGGCGGCACAGAAGCCCCTATGGTGCTCTACAAGCGTTTCCGCGGTCAGGAGCCTACAATCGACGCTCTGCTGATTCGCGACGGCATCAAGAAAGAAACTAAAAAGAAGAAATAATCAATATTTCTTCGCAATCCCACCAAAATGAAAAGGCGCCACAACGGCGCCTTTTCTATTTTTCATATTTTAAATTACAATTTCTTCACCACCTTTGCCGGATTTCCGACAGCGACACTGTTGTCAGGAATGTCGTGGACCACGACGCTGCCGGCACCTATGGTGCATCCCGACCCTATGCTCACTCCAGGCAGGATAGTTGCGCCACCGCCAATCCAGCAGTTGTCGCCGATGTTGACCGGCCGCGCCCACTCGTCGCGGGAGTCCCGTTTTCCAGGGTCGACATCATGGCAAGCCGTGTATATCCCGACATTCGGTCCGATAAAGCAATCGTCGCCGATGGTCACATAAGCCTCGTCAAGCACCGTCAGCCCGAAATTTGCGAAGAAGCGCTTGCCCACACGGATGTGCTTGCCATAGTCGCAATAGAAAGGCTGGTTGATAAATGTGTCGTTGTCCATCTTTCCCAATATTTCTCTGAGCTTCAGATTCCGTTCCTTAATCAACGTTGGTCGTATCTGATTATATTCCCAGCAGAGATCCTTCACGCGGTTCAGCATCTCCAACAGCTCCTTGTCGACGGCTGAATACACCTCGCCGTCAAGCATTTTCTGATATTCGGTTTTCATTCTCACGACAAATGCTCCACGCGCGACGTGTCCTTGCTGAACGTATAGCCGTTTGCCTGATGGGTGGCAAGCACAAGCACTTCGGCAATCTGCACATGCTCCGGCGCGTTGGCGGCATACAGCACCACGTCGGCTATGTCGTCGCCGTTGAGCGGATGGATGCCGGCATAGACGCTGTCGGCTTTCGACTTGTCGCCACGGAAACGCGTGACGCTGAAATTGGTTTCCACAAGTCCAGGCTTCACGTTGGTGACGCGCACACAGGTGTCGACAAGGTCGATGCGCAAGCCGTCGGAAAGAGCCTTCACAACCGCCTTCGTGGCGCAATACACATTGCCTCCGGCATAAGCCTGGTCGCCTGCAACGCTGCCTATGTTGATTACGTGCCCGTGGTTGCGCTCCACCATGTGTGGCACAACGAGGCGCGTCATCGTAAGCAATCCCTTGATATTGGTGTCGATCATTGTTGACCATTCATCGATGTCGCCCTCAAATTCTTTGTCAAGGCCGAGAGCAAGCCCGGCGTTGTTGACCAGCACGTCAATGTCGCGCCAACGTCCAGTAAGGCTGTCGAGAGCCTCCTGCACCGCCTTGCTGTCGCGCACGTCGAAAGCAAGCGTAGTCACCTCCACTCCTTTCAATTCAGCCTTCATAGCCTCCAACTTTTCCTTGTTGCGCCCGGTCAGCACCAAATCGTAGCCGCTGCCGGCGAATTTACGGGCACAAGCCTCTCCGATTCCGCTCGTAGCCCCCGTTATCAATGCTATTCTGTTCATTGTTGTCTAAGTTGTTTTTTCAAGGCAAAATTAGCAATAATCAGTAAAAAATGGCACCAACACGCATTTTTTAATTCTTTTGTTGCCCACCAGAGCCATTGCCGCCACCCTTCATCACGTCGTCGTTGCTGATTGAGCGTTCCGTACGTTTCACGTTTACATTCATACTGCCAAGCCTCCATGACAGGCTGACTCCGAAGCGGCATGCATAATCCTTGTAATGCGACGTCTGCCGATAAGTGTCGGTGACAGTTGTGCTTGAATATTTTTTCCATGCCGAAAAGAAGTCGCTCGCAAAGAGAGATACCTCCATACGGTCTTCTTTGAGGAATGAGCGGTTGAGCGAAAGTCCGTAGAAATTATATGACCCCGAACGGCCTTGCAGCGAAATGTAGGGTGCGCCGTATCCGCCGTAAGCCGTAAAATCCAGCTTCCACGGCAAACGTTGCCGCAGTTGTGCATAAAGATTGCCACCGAAACCACAGTTGCTTGAACCGAGTTCTTTGCTCCGCAAATCAACATAGCTGCCACTTGCCGACAACATGAAGCTTGTTTTATCAGTGATGTTCCAACTCATCCATACCGACAACGATGTGCGTTGCTCGCGCACGTAGTTTCCATAAGTTGAATTGCGCACGCCATCTCCGTCGACAAACGAATAGCCCGTCACGCCATTGTTGACAAAACTATAGCGCGCGTCGGCATTGAGATTTACCTTCGAAGTGAAAATATTGTAACTCAAACTGATGCTATGGCTCTTCTCCGTCGACAAGTCCGGATTGCCGTAGCTGACATCGTTGGGCGTCGCCGAAATGCGGAACGGATTAAGGAACCAGATGCCCGGACGGTTCAAGCGCATATTGTAGCCGACGCGGATATTTGACATCTCCGAAAGCCCATAGCTTATGGCCGCCGACGGCACCACATCGTCAAAATTCTTGCTGAAGTTGCGGTCGGGATGACGTTCATATTCCACGTTCATAAACGTATGCTCATAGCGCACACCCGTCTTGAACCCGAATTTCTGTATTTTCAGATTATAATCCGCATATGCCGCCACAATGTTCTGACGCTGGCTGTAGTCAACCGAACTGTCTTCGTCGCCCGGCAAGGAGCCGTCAACCTGCTCCAGCAGCAGCGTCTGGCTGTCGCTGGCATTTTTGCGCGCAATGAACTTCATTCCCGCATCCACATAATGGTGTTCGTTGATGGGATTCACATAGTCGACCTGCACGGTGTGCTCCGCAGTGTGCGATTTGTTGTCCTGTCCCTGAGCGTATGTGATAAACGGCACCGATACCACATCGGAATACGTTGTTTCTGTCTGTGTCCGCCTCGGTGATTTGTCAAACTTATACGACACTGTCAGCAACTCGTCTTTCTTCTTGAACGAATGCTGATAGTCGACGCCTACCGAATGGCTGCCATATTTCGACAAGCTTTTGTCCAACGTATTGTAGGAATAGACCGGCACCTGTGCCGCATCAAGCATTACGAACGACGACGTGCCGTGGCTATTGTCGCGCCATGTGTAGAAATCATAACTGAACGTCACAAGATTGAGCGAGTCTGCCTCGTAACTGCCCGACAGCGATCCATAGTGCATCTGCGAGCGGCTGCCGTCAGCGCGGCTGACACTGCGTAATGTCTGTTTCACTCTTCCGTCGGAATCATAGTCATCACGCTCATAGTCAGACGAAGAACTATTGTTGCGGCTTTCATAACTATACGAATAGTTGCCGCTCATCGTGAATTTCCCAACTTGGACCGAACCGTAAGCATAGGCCGACGGACCTTTGTTGCTGCCGGTCAGTCCGGCCGAAAGGTTATACCCCTGCATCCTTGAGCCCTGCGTGACGATGTTTATGATTCCGCCCACTCCCTCCGCGTCATATTTGGCACCGGGGTCGGTTATCACCTCTATCGACTTCACCGAACTTGCCGGCAGGCTGCGGAGCACCTCCTTCGGGTTGTTGCTCATCATCGTGTTTGGTTTGCCGTTGACATAGACCTTGAAATTCGACGAACCTTTCACCGTTATGTTGTCCTGACCGTCGACCGTCACCATAGGCACCTTGCGAAGCATCTGGATAGCCGTTTTCGACAACGCCTCGGGGTCGTCTTCAACGCGATATGTGACTTTGTCGATATCCGCCTTCACCAAAGGCTTCTGCGCAACCACGCTGACCTCTTCAAGCTCAACGCCGGGAACAAGCGCCACGCGTCCGAGGTTGCACACACGCGCCGAGTCGCCCACCGCGAATTCAATGGAACGTTGACGCATACCTGTGCCGCTTACCGTCAGCGTATAAACTCCCGGCTCAGCCAGTTTCTCGTCAAACGCGCCGTCGACTCCGCTTATGCCGAGCGTCGGTTCTGTTCCTCCGCGCTTGTCTACACGAAGCGTGGCATACGGCACCGGCTCATTTTCCAACGAGTCGACAACCACTCCTACAACACTGAAATTTTTGGAATTACCTATCCCGACAAATGCCGCCAGTAACAACACGGCAACAAGAATCCGCTTCATCAAAATCTTTTGTTTTATATCATTGTGAATTATTGCGCAAAGATAGTGCAAGGTGAGTGGAAAGAAAAGAGTTTGCTCAATTTTCTTTCCCGAACCGCAGCCTATCTTATCAAAAGATAATGCAAGGTGAGAGGGGAAAAAAGAGCTTGCTCAATTTTCTTTCCCGAACCGCAGCCTATCTTTTAATCACTTGACCTCCTCCGAATAAATCCGAGCCAGATTATTACCCATCACCACAAAAACGCCAAACAAAACACCACAAAAATTAGTTGCAGGCCACCACAAAAGTTTGCTGCAATACAAATCAATTCATAGCATTAAATATTCACTATATTATTGCTTACATACTGGCGTCAAAATCATACCGCCTGCTTGAAGGACTGAAATCCTACGACACGGCGGAGAACTGGCGGAACAATGCACCGAAAGCATCGCGCAACTCGCGTTTTTCCGCCAGCTGCTCGCTCAGTTGCTTCGCCTTCGAATAAATCGCCTCGGCAAAACTCGTATCACCGTTGCTCATCGCCGTTGCAAAGTCGCAGCCAAGAGTGGCTCCGGCATTGCTGTACTCATAAAGCGTCCATAAGCGGTAGGCGGCATCGTCGCCTCTTTCAGCACGACATTTTTCCACAGCCATAAGCACGGCGTTGTCCACATCCGCCATTGCGGGCAGGTCGCCCGAAGCACATGCCGTCTGTCGAAGAAGAGCAAACAATTGTGCGTCGCCTTCAAGCGTGTCAGACTTCAGCGTGCGCTCACTCATTTCCTGCAAAATGGATTTATAAGTATTTTTCATTATCGGATTTATTAGAGTTAGATTTATCGTACATTGCAAATATATTAATTCAAATCTATTTCACGCAATAATTACAGCGTGCTTTTTTGTTAAAATTACCTAATCCAACACTCTTTTACCCAATGGCTTCATCACCTCGCCACGCCTTCTGATTAAAGATTGTTAATTACGCATCACGCGTCTTGGTCTATGCCGGAAACGTTGTAATTTTACTATTTAAAATGCTTATGAATATGAAAAATGCTATAATCGTAGGCGCCACTTCCGGCATCGGTCTTGAGGTGGCACGCATAATGCGGAGCGAGGGCGTCAACATAGGGGTGGCTGGCCGCAGAGAGGACAGGCTGCGCAAGTTTGCCGAAGAAGGCGGCAACGTTGTGTGGCAACGCATCGACGTGACCGACGAAAACGCAGGCGGGCTGCTCGTTGATTTGGCGGAGCGCATGGGCGGCGTCGACACCATCCTGCTCGTTTCTGGGATAGGAAGCCAGAACCGCGACCTCGACCCGGGCATAGAAATCGCAACGGCAGAAACAAACGTTGTGGGATTCACCCGTATGATCGATGCGGCATTCAACTATCTGAAAAGCCATGGTGGCGGACACATCGGCGCCGTAAGCTCGATTGCCGGGACTAAAGGGCTGGGCATCGCCCCGGCATACTCTGCCACAAAACGCTTTCAAAACACTTACATACAATGCTTGGCGCAACTGTCGGCAATGACTCGCGCCAACATCACGTTCACCGACATCCGTCCGGGATTTGTCGACACCGACCTGCTGCGGTCGGGCAACTACCCGATGCTTATGCGCCCGGAAAAGACCGCACGGATGATTGTCGACGCCTTGCGCCGCAAAAAACGCGTGGCGACAATCGACTGGCGATACCGCTTGCTCGTGGCGGTATGGAGAATGATTCCCGACTGCATCTGGGAAAGAGCGAATATTCAAACAAAACAATAGAATAATAGAAATGAAAAAACTTTTTGCAACAATCATCGTTGCGTCAACGGCTGCGGTGGGCTTTGCCGCCACTCCGTTGTGGATGCGCGATGTAAAAATCTCGCCCGACGGAAAGCAGATTGCATTCTGCTACAAGGGCGACATCTACAAAGTTGCCTCTACTGGAGGCTCTGCCGTGCGGCTAACATCGCACGACTCATACGAGTCGGTGCCTGTATGGTCGCCCGACGGAAAGCAGATTGCTTTTGCCAGCGACCGATACGGCAACAACGATGTGTTTATTATGAATGCCGACGGTGGTTCGGCAGTGCGTCTGACCACAAAGTCGGGAGGCGAAGTGCCAGAGGCTTTCTCACCCGATGGAAAATATGTCTATTTCTCAGCCAACAATCAGAAACCTGCGGCAAGTGCGCTGTTCCCCGACGTGTTGCTTGAGCTGTACAAAGTGCCAGCCACTGGCGGACGCCAGGAGCAGGCTCTCCCTACTCCTGCCGAATGCCTGTCGTTTGCCAAAGACGGCAGCATGTTTGTATATCAGGACCGCAAGGGTTATGAAGACGTATGGCGCAAACATCACACGTCGTCTGTGACACGCGACATCTGGGCATACAACACCAAAACCGGCAAGCACACCAACCTGACGGCTCATGCCGGAGAGGATTTGTGCCCGGCTTTGTCGGCCGACGGCAGCACGGTGTATTTCCTCAGTGAGCGCAATGGAGGCTCGATGAACGTATACTCTATGCCGCTCGCAAACCCGGCGGCATTGACAAAGATTTCCGACTTCAGCACTCACCCGGTGCGCTTCCTCAGCGTTGCCGACAACGGCACGATGTGCTACACCTACGACGGAGCCATCTACACTCAGCTAAACGGTGAGAAACCGGCGCTCGTCGACATCGACATTGTGCGCGACGACGTTGACCTGCCGTCAAGCCTGTCGTTCACAAACGGCGCTACTTCGGCAAGCGTGTCGCCCGATGGCAAGCAGGTGGCTTTCACCGTGCGCGGCAATGTGTTTGTGACATCGGTGGAATATGGCACAACAAAACAAATCACCAACACCGTGGAGGGCGAGGCCGACGTTGACTTCGGCGCCGACAACCGGTCGCTCGTATATGCCAGCGAACGCAACGGGCATTGGGGGCTTTACACGGCTCGCATAAAACGCTCCGACGACCTCAACTTCCCTAACGCAACTCTAATCGACGAGCAGCCGCTGCTCGCCGACTCTCTCGCCGACCGACAGAATCCGAAATTCTCGCCCGACGGAAAAGAGGTGGCTTTCATCGAGGATGAATGCCGGCTTATGGTGGTCAACGTCGCCACAAAGGCTGTGCGGCAGGTGACCGACGGTTCGGAATGGTTTATGGGTGGTTTCAACTACGCCTGGTCGCCTGACGGAAAATGGTTCTCGCTTGAAATCATCGGCAACGGACACGACCCTTATTCCGACGTGGCTATCGTAAAGGCTGACGGATCGGAGAAGCCGGTAAACCTGACTGGCAGCGGATACTTCAGCTCGCAGCCAAGATGGGTGCTCGACGGAAACGCTGTGCTTTTCCTCACAGACCGCTACGGCATGCGCAGCCATGCTTCGTGGGGTTCGCTCAACGACGTGATGCTTGTGTTTATGAACAAGGACGCCTACGACAAATTCCGACTTAGCAAGGAGGATTACGAATTGCAGAAGGAATTGGAAAAGGAGCAGAAGAAAAATGCCGAAAAGGCTGACGCCGACAAGAAAAAAGGCAAAAAGAAAGACGACAAGAAGGCTGACAAGAAAGAAGAGAAAAAAGACATTGACGTGCAACTTGACGGCATCGAGGACCGTATTGTGCGCATCACGCCAAACTCTTCCGAAATTGCCGATGCCATCGTCGATGCCGATGGAGAAAGCCTGTACTACCTGTCTGCTTTCGAGGAGGGTTACGACCTTTGGAAACTCGACTTGCGCAAAAAGAGCACGGAATGCCTGAAGAAACTCGACACGTCGTCGGCTCAGTTCGACGTGCAGAAAGACGGCAAGTGCATTTTCATTCTCGGCTCACGCATAATGCAGAAACTCACCGTGGCTTCCGACAAGATGGAACGCATCAGCTACAAGGCTGAGATGAAGATGGATTTGGCAAAGGAACGCGAATATATGTTTGACCACGTTTGCCGCCAGGAGGCCCGCCATTTCTACCGCACTGACATGCACGGTGTGGACTGGCCGATGATGACAGCTGCATACCGCAAGTTCCTGCCTCACATCAACAACAACGCCGACTTTGCCGAGCTGCTCAGCGAAATGCTCGGTGAGCTAAACGTGTCGCACACGGGTGGCAGATACCGTGCCGGTGCCCGCGGAGAAGCCACTGCCAACTTAGGTCTGTTCTACGACCTTTCGTATGAAGGAAAGGGCGTGAAAATCGACGAGGTGATTGCCGGAGGTCCTTTCGATAACGCGTCTTCAAAGGTGAAGAAGGGATGCATTATCGAGAAAATCAACGGACAGGAAATTTCTGCCGACACCGACTTCTATGCGCTGCTCGCCGGGCTGACCGGAGAGAAGGTGCTGATTTCGCTTTCCGATGGCGGCAAGCAGTGGGACGAAGTGGTGAAACCTATCTCTGACGGCGCTTGCGGTGCTTTGCTCTACCGCCGATGGATCAAACAACGCGCCGCCGACGTGGACCGCTGGTCAAACGGCCGCTTGGGATACGTACATATTGAATCGATGGACGACAACAGTTTCCGTACAGTGTACTCTGACGTGCTTGGTAAATACAACAAGAAGGAGGGCATCGTGATTGACACCCGTTTCAATGGTGGCGGACGCCTCCACGAAGATATCGAAATTCTGTTCAGCGGAACAAAATATCTCACTCAGGTGTACCGCGGAAGAGAAGCGTGCGACATGCCGAGCCGCCGATGGAACAAACCTTCAATCATGGTGCAGGGCGAGGCCAACTATTCCAACGCCCACGGAACGCCTTGGGTATACAAACACATGCGTCTCGGCAAACTTGTCGGCGCTCCGGTGCCTGGCACCATGACAAGCGTTTGGTGGGAACGTCTGCAGGACTCTTCGCTGATTTTCGGCACTCCGGTCATCGGATACCGCACCGCGGAAGGAAATTACCTTGAGAACTCGCAACTGGAGCCTGACATCTATGTGCTGAACTCTCCTGAGGACGCTGCCAATGGTTTGGACGCACAACTGAAAGCTGCGGTCGACGAGCTCCTTCGCGAACTCGACGCAAAAAAATAAGCCCTAACACGGCTTGACTAAGACAAGCGGATGCGACACCTCTCGCATCCGCTTATCCTTTAATATTGCGAACGTTGCGACAAAAAAACTCCGTAAATGTTTGCCGTATGGAAAAATATGCGTACATTTGCACGCCATTACAGAAGTCGCCTTTACCAGCGGCGCGTAACTTTGTAATAATAAAAAAGATATAGAAATGAAAAAAGACATTCATCCATCAAACTATCGCGAGGTTGTTTTCAAAGATATGTCGAACGGCGAAACTTTCATCACTCGCTCGACTGTCGCTGCTAAGGAGACAATCGAAATCGACGGCGTTACTTACCCGCTCGTAAAACTCGAAATCACGAGTTCTTCTCACCCTTTCTTCACTGGTAAGCAGAAATTGGTCGACACAGCCGGCCGCGTAGACAAGTTCATGAGCCGCTACGGAAACCGTCTCAAGAAATAAGGTTCAGAAGAACATCAAAATATCCTCAAAACAAAACAACAAAGCAGGGACTGCCGAAGAGGCTGTCCCTGCTTTGTTGTCTAACGCACACTTATGCACACAAGATGCCCTATCCGTAAGGTCTGGCTGTTTTCATCATAAGCCAAGGTATGTTTTCAACGCCTCGACATATTCTTCAAAAGCCTTTCTTCCATCATAAGTAATTGAGCATGTCGTCCTGGGACGCTTGCCCGACATTCCCTTCTCAATAGAAATATATCCCGCGGTAGACAGCTTTTCAAGCTGAACGCTGAGATTGCCGGCTGTAGATTCGGTTTTCTCCTTGAGATAAACGAAATCTGCCTCTTCAACATTCATCAGTATGGAAATTACAGCAAGACGGAGTTGCGAGTGCAGAAGCGGATTCAGTTCTTTCATTTTTCTTTTCGTGCCTTATGGTTGAGAATATGGCCAGGAATTATCATCATCGCCACAAACGCGATTATAAACAATGGCATATACCATGATGCATAAAGCTCTACATCCCCGGCGATGCATGCCTCCGTAAATAAGCCTGCAAACAATCCTATCGCACCTCCAACAATAAGCGTTGTCTCTTTGAAAACAATTCCCTGGGCAACCTCGGCGAAGGGAACGATTATCAGAGCGAACGCCAACATCATAGGCCATGCGTCAATTCCTTTGACAAGCAGAAATGCGAGGCAGATGGCTGTGGCGGCGATTGCACTGAAGCCGACTGTAGACCAAATGCGGGATGTGAGTGTGTCGGAATAATTTTTTACCCCTTTTTCAATCTGTTGTTTCTTTGCCTTTATCGGAGCAACGATGCCTCCAATAATCCAAACAAGAAACCATAGCCAGTTCCACACAGGATTTTGTGTAATCGCGAGGAGTATCCATATCAACGCAGAAACGGCAACTGTCAGGTAGCCAAACAGCAGCAAAATGCGTCCATCGCCAATATAGCGTTGCTTCGTGAGTGCTATCATCGAAGTTATCACTTCGAGACTTTCTTTTTCGGTGAGTTTTCTGTCTTCCATTTTATGAAAAATTTGATGGTTAATACTTGGTTTATAAAATAAACCATTTGGCTTTGAAAAAAGAGCGGTCTCGCCTGTCCGCCCTTGAGTCGAGTGCAAATTTAATTTGGTTTATATTATAAACCAAATTTTTAAGAGAAAATTCATTGACAGTGCGCCTATTTCCAGCTTGTGTGGCAGAGGCGCACTGCAACCTTCTTCATCTATGCATTAACCTTATTCCACTATGATTTTCCGAACGTTTGACGGATTAGCGTTCCGAACAGGGCGCAAAATATATATTCCAGGCGTCAAACCAGAGATTTCCGCTTCTTGCATATTCGTCCGTATGCAGACGCCCATAATATCAAAGACATCATAATTTGTGTCGCCATCGGAAACGACATCTTCCACACCACTGTCATCACCGACAACAAACGTTCCCTCAAACAACGAAATCAAGCCTTCCGTATCCGATGCCGCTCGGATTCTATAGCGGTAACTGCCGTCATCCAGCGATGAGACATCAAAACCTATGCGTTTGGTTGCTGCCTCTCTATTTGCACTGGCTGTTCTTATACTCTTTATGAGTGAAAGAGTCTGCGACTTAACTACTTCTCCATTTTTAAAAGCCTCAAACTCATAGTAGTCGGCACTCTCATCCACTGGAAGCGTAAGCACTCGTTCGCGGCCCTCTGTATACACTTTCACAAAAGCCTCCACTGTCTCATCCTCGACAATCTCAAATTTATTCCAAGCTTCCGACTCTTCATAATACTTCTTGGCTCCAACCGGCACACGGATTCGCGGATTGCTTTTTGTTATAAACACATCATTCGGCAGCATTTTTGGCGGACAAATCCAATGTGCGGTCACTTCTGTCAGCGACCCTTTTACAAATGTATACGCTCCAATATAAGAAACCGAACCTGGGATATCGATGGTCTTGAGTCCGTCAAGATACATCATAGAATTTCCGTAAAGCACTTGCAGCGACGGCGGAAAAACGAATTCAGTCAATTTCGGACACCCCTCCATCGCGCTGAAAAATCTCAATCGCGAATTTTCAGGAAATGTCACTGTCTGCAGTTCCATGCAATATTTAAAATCATCAACCACATATTTTACAGAGGATGGGAAGGCTACCGAAACAACTTTCGAGTTGTTAAACGCGCCTTCAGTTCTGACCAACTTATATTCTTTCCCATTATAACTAACCGTTTCAGGCAATACTATATCTCCTGAATATTGTCCCTCGCTTGGTGGTAGCAGAACGGCTTTGCTGCCGCGCAATCGATACCGCAGTCCTGCAATATCGGCATAAATGGTTGCCTCTTCAACCGGCATCTCATCCAATGAGAAAAAACACCACGGCTTTGTCAATCTATAGGTGGGGAGGGAGCCTGACGGCACGTGTATCTCTACAGGTGTCGGACACATGGAGCCTTTATAATCCACATCGTTATAACCCGACAACTCCAAGATATTCAACGGAGTATTGACTGGTCTTTCCCACTTCAAAAACAAATCCTTGATATTCGTTGCAAGTGACAAATCTCCCATACGCCACACTGTCGACGGTATCACAAGATCTGCAAATGCTCCACAAAATGCCCTCACTCCGATTTCCTGCAAACCTTCAGGCAGCCGGAAATGATCCGGGACTACCTGTCCTCTATTTTTGCAGAAGAACATAAACCCATAATCCTCTATCACTTTCAATTGTGAGTCTTCTTCTATTTCAATATCGTCAATTACTGCCGATTCGAATGCTCTTTTTTCTACCACTTCAACGGTTTTGGGTATAAACACCTTGTCCAATTCCATGCAGGCGGCAAACGCTCTCCTTCCTATCGACTTGACTGTATATTCTCTTCCGTCCACTTTTATAGACGACGGTATGATTATACGTCCTTGGTATGTAGAATTAAGTTCGTTTTTGGCAACTACCCTTGCTGCCATGGCTCCAGGGTCGAGAACGTAATATATCCCGTCAACACATATTACTCCATCATCGACTTGATCATCCAAGCCTCCTGTGCCGGTGACTTCAACATTTGTCTGATTTCCTTCTCTATCACAAAGCGCAGCCAGCATGTCGTCCGGTTTTTGCATTCTCCCGACTGCACAGTCACTTGCTTGTTCTTTTGAGTTCGGATTTACAGCTGCTGCCTCCATATAACAAGACAACATCAGCATCGCCAACAGCATTGCCGGCAATAGTCTTCTTCTGTGGTACTTATTGGTAATCATAATTACTTGTACTATGTGTTAAATGAAATCCTTAAAAGATTATTATGTCTAAGCAAAATATCCACTACGTTTACAAATTTATAGTCACAAACCACCTTTTACAAATGTTTTGTTGGTTAAAATTCATTAAATATGTTTTTAAACATACTTTTCCCATTCTTTATATCTCACTTAGACACAACGCAATGACAATGATATAAAAAGCAATTACAGAATCAAGCAAATCGCTATCGAAGAGCGATTCCTTACGCACAACAAACATTGCGAGGGAGCATGTGATTACCGACATGCCCCCTCGCAATATGTTTCGTGGATGCGTTACTCTCCCCACCTTTTCGGTTGCCATACGGAACCTTCGCGGAAGTGCTGGATGGGTAGGTCTTGAGTGGTGTAAACCACATAGAAGCGATTATGCCTTACCAATCCACCCTCGTAGAAAACCCAGCTTTTGCCTGACCGGTCGCCGGCATACCAGTTCCAATTCTTCTTATCCCAAAACTGGTTGAACTTGTTTTCTTCCGTTTCTGTGGCATTCATGCGCAGCTCACTTCCGCCAGTCGATGAGATAATCACGTCGTGGTTGTCGATATTGGCGAAACCTATGGCGGTAATCTTCTTCGACGGGTCGATGTCTACGCCCTCGTCATAGTACTTCACAAAAAGATAGTTGTTGTCGAGCGCTCCATCCATATCATGATCAGCATGCACGCCTCGCGGAATGTAGTATTTTCCACCGTTGAAGTCTTTGGCTGTTCCCTCTTGACAGAACACGGCATCCACGATGCCTAAGCATTTGTCGCTTGGCGCCAACGCATAATAGATATACTTGTCGTCATTGTCTGTAGCGTCTATATAATGGTGGCAAGTCGGCTCGAATGCATATCCATTTTCACACGGAGCATTGGCGTTTGCCATGACTGGATAGTAAGTCAAGTAGTTGTTCTGATCGTTCGGGTCTTGCGCAACAAAGGGTGTTGGTTCTCCATTCTTATGCCCGTTCGCGCCGCTCTTGATCAAGATGTCTGCCAACACCAATCTCGACTTTGTCCGCTGCACCACCTGTTTAGAGTTGAGGTAGTCGTCTTTGGCGTTTAGCAACTCGCTGTAGTTGTTCAGCAGACGGGTGACTGCCTCTATGTCGGCTTCTGTTTTATCCGTAACCACTTGGTCGTAGGTAAACGCTATCTGACCAACCAGCTCTTCGATAGGATACAGACGGCAGAGGGTGTTGTCTTTATCATCGCTGCTCACGTTGTAGCCAATGAGCGCCCACTTACTGTCGGAACCGTCGGTATTGAAGCCGTCGAGCCACTTCTGCGGATCGTCGATGGCAAGGTCGCCTCCGGTAGAGGTTTGCAGGGATACTGCCTTGCTGGCTTTCTCATAGTTCTCGTTTTGGTAAGCCACGTCGAAATGTCCCTCCGCATAGTCGCTATGGGCATTCGCATAGATATCTTTCCACGTCTTGCCGGTGCTTGTTGGTTTGCTGCGCGAGAGGCTGCCCTGCGCGTCAAAGCCAACGCTATATTCATAAACGTTCTCCTGACGGCCGTAGATATAGATGTTGTAGCCGCCAAACGAGCCTTGCGTGATAATGTCGGTGCCCCAGTCGTCGTAGAATGCGGTCGTATTGATATTGTCAACGTTCAAAGCCTTGACGAAGGTGGGCGAAAGCAGTGCCAGCAGGGTCGGGTCTTTCTTCTCCTGCTCGAAGGCCGACATGTTCATGCGCACCTCCGACATCTTCACGCGATACAGATTCAGATAGTATTCGTATGACTCGCTTGTGGAGAGGCTTCCGCTCACTCCAAGGTCAAACGAGCCTGTCCAGACATAGGAGGGCTTCTTTTTCAGCATAGAGGTCAATTGTCTTTCATATTCCGCGTCTCCCAGAAAATCCTTAATATCCTTCAATATGCCTTTTTCTGAAGATGTCAGACCTTTCTTTCGTGTCTTCTTAAACGATGCTCCCACATTGACCGACCAGTCCTCCATAGTCTTCTCGTAGCTGTCGCCCGAGAATTCAAGCATCGAGAACTGTTTTTGCGTGGTGTTAGCGGTCAGATACTCCTCGCCAAGCTTGCAGATTTGGTCATAAAGGAGCACGCTGCCAAGCGTGTTGCCTACCGGACCGTAGCAGCGGGTTCCCTTGCCCAACACTTCGCTGTAAACGGAGGTGATGGCATCTCCGGATTTTGTCGTGGCTCCTTTCTGTCGGAGCACCATCAACACGGTGCGTGCCTTCTCTGGAAACTCTTTGGGTATAATCTTTACCGGAATGACCTCAAATGGCTTGTCGAGTGCTTTCTGCATTTGGGCAACGGCACACCACTTGCCGTCTTTGCGTTGCTCGCAGTTGAATTTAACGTACTCGTTCTGCGCTGTCTCTATGTCCACCATGCGCAAAACGCTCAACGGTAAGGCTCGACTGTCCTCGTCACCCTCTTCTATTATATGTATCAGCACACTGCCTGCCACATCATTTGTCCCTTGCGGCACATATTCTTCGATTCCTACCTCTCCTTTCAGGACTCCATCATCCTGGCATCCAGTCAAGCAAAATAGTCCACTTAGAATCGACAGCGATGCCACCGAATTTTTCAGATACTTTATTCGCATAATTTTGTTTTTTAGTATTGATAAATAGTGCGTGAAAGTATATAAAAAAAGCATCGGAGACGTGCTAAAACCACAAAATCAGGTGTCAATTCTACAATTCAGACGTTTTCGAACGGTTTGCGGCTACCTTCATCAAGTATTCGCTGGGCAAAGAGCCTGTGTATTTCTTGAAGCTTCTCAATGCAGTTTCTTTCGACCGGAAGCCAACGAGGAAGAAAGCGTCCTGCACACTCTTCACCTTGCCATCTTCCGCAATGCAACAGAAAGCCTGCACTCTGTGGCGGTTAATCAGATCGGCAAAGTTGACGTAGCCTGCCTCCTGTATGGCTTGGGCAAGATAACTGCGGTTGGTGCCCAACATCTGAGCCAGACTGGCAACGGTGAGGTCTGGGTTTTTCCACACTTTCTCCTCTTCAAGCAAATGGTTTAGCCGAATGACAAGAGGATTTTCTTCTTCCTCCGACGGCGAGCTTGACTTTACAGGTTCTACTGGCAATTCGGTGTGACAATCCGATGGGAGGCAAAAGCGGGCGAACAGTTCCTCATAAGTCACTATCATAGCCAACGTGAGGCAAACAAACAGATGCACCACACTGACCGACGCACTGCGAGTCAGCATAAACACGGCATAGAGAGCGGAAATCAGCAGAATGGTGTACGTATAATGCCTTATCCAACACAAACGGACGCGGCTCTTCATCCAGTTATAGGGGATGACGTGGAGCAGCAGGGCGGATGGAAGAATGATTCCGAAAAGAAGAATAAGACGCCAATAGACATTCGGCTCTCCGATGTGGGCAAGCATATCGCCAAACGTCTGCAACTGACGGAGCTTAATTCCTGACAGATAAAAAATGACTCCAATTAATATGGCTGGCAACAACAGCATGAACAAACGCCGTGCATTGAGCCATCCCGGACGAATCACCTCTATAGGATATAAACAAAGCAGCGTCACCATAAGCAATCCACCAACCAAATTCACAGGCGGAAGTACTCCCGACGGCACCAACTGCCCGTCCACAAAGGCGCGGCTGGAGAACAACAACGCCAAAAACATCCATACAAAACTGAGGGTAAGCCGCGATCGGTCGCCATCGCACCGGCGCATCCATAGAATAAAAGCACATAAGGCAAACGCACACGAAGCACTGCCTAACACAAATTGCATTAGCACCATTTTTCGGCTCCTCCTGTTGCCTGTAGTGAAGGTGTTAATTCATAGTTCATCTTTTAGCTCCTTTTCAAGGCAAAGATAAGTATTTTTCCCAACGAAACAAGCTATCCCCAAGGAAAACCGCTGAAGAGCGGTTATAGAAAAATGTTGCGCAGAGGGAAAACCGCCGAAGAGCGGTTTTATATGTTAGCACGGGGTTGGTTCGCCTACCCCGTGACACCGTGGCATGCGCAACTACCGCCGAAGTGCGGTTGTAGAGAGATGTTGCGCAGAGGGGAAACCGCCGAAGAGCGGTTTAATCTATAAAATCCCTTGTTCGGGCGTAATATCAAGGCCGGC
>UMGZ01071818.1_pt1 | contig 49098 bp, 47 predicted proteins | sample 1965421 | NCBI WGS metagenome assembly UMGZ01 (sample SAMEA4836087, study PRJEB28245) | human gut metagenome | biome: gut microbiome; material: fecal sample | place: Denmark | collected 2008
AAAAATCGAAGGAGAATGAGTATATATGAAATTAGGTATCGTCGGATTACCAAATGTTGGCAAAAGCACCCTGTTCAACGCCATCACCAACGCCGGGGCAGAGAGCGCCAACTACCCCTTCTGCACCATCGAGCCCAACGTGGGTGTGGTGGCCGTGCCGGACGCGCGGCTGGACAAGCTGGCGGAGATGTACCAGCCGGACAAAAAGACCCCCGCCGTCATCGAGTTCGTGGACATCGCCGGTCTGGTAAAGGGCGCCAGCCAGGGCGCCGGCCTGGGCAACAAGTTCCTGGAGAATATCCGCCGCACGGACGCCATCGTCCACGTGGTCCGCTGCTTTGATGACGAGAACATCATGCACGTGGTGGCCGATGCCAGCCAGAACGTCCCCGTGGACCCCCTGGGCGACATCGAGACCATCGACCTGGAGCTGATCATGGCGGACCTGGAGATGGTCAACCGCCGGGCGGAGAAGGCCACGAAGGCCGCCAAGGGCGACAAGAAGTTCCTCCATGAGGCCGAGGTGTTCAAGGCCCTGGCGGCGCATCTGGACGGCGGCAAGTCCGCCCGCACCTTCGAGTGCGACAAGGACGATCGCGCCATCGTCGAGACGGCGGACCTGCTGAGCCTCAAGCCCATCATCTACGCCGCCAACATGGACGAGGACGGCTTCGCCCACTATGAGGACAACAAGTACTTCCAGTCCGTCCGCGATCTGGCCGCCAGGGAGGGGGCCCAGGTGCTGCCCATCTGCGCCAAGCTGGAGCAGGACATCGCCGAGCTGGACGACCCGGAGGAGCGCGCCATGTTCCTGGCGGACCTGGGCATCGAAAAGTCCGGTCTGGACCGTCTCATCCAGTGCAGCTATGACCTGCTGGGTCTCATCTCCTTCCTGACCTACGGTAAGGACGAGTGCCGCGCCTGGACCATCAAAAAGGGCACCAAGGCTCCCCAGGCCGCCGGCAAGATCCACTCCGACATCGAGCGCGGCTTCATCCGGGCTGAGACCATCAACTTCGACGAGATGATGGCCTGCGGCGGCAGCGTGGCCGCCGCCAAGGAAAAGGGCCTGCTGCGCTCCGAGGGCAAGGAATATGTGGTCAAGGACGGCGACATGATCTACTTCCGCTTCAACGTGTAACGACCTCTGCCTGCCATGCAGGACCGGCCCCGCCGGTCCTGCTTTTTTTCGCGGTTTTCCAAGCAGCTATATGCCTGCCGCGGTGCGCCGCGGTTTTCTTCTGCGGAAACCCGCTAAAAGCCTTAACGGTGTAAAGCGCGAATTGGCGAATTACCTAAAAATATTGTGATTTTTTCTACAAAACACGGACAAAAAAGGCTTGTGAATAAATCGTGAACGCGCTATAATGATGCTGTGATTGTGAAAAGTCTCACGATCCAATTATGAGGAGAGATCAGAAAGGAAAACGGAATTATGGAAAAACGGTATACCCTGCCCGTAGCCATCGCGCTGGTGGTGGGCACTGTCATCGGCTCCGGCGTGTTCTTCAAGGCCGAGGCCGTTCTGACAAAGACCGGCGGTAATTTGTCTGTCGGTATTCTGGCATTCATCATCATGGGCATTGTCATGATCATCAGCGCCTGCACCTTCGGCGTCGTGGCACAGAGTCACGAGGGCGTGGAGGGTCTGGTGGGCTACGCCAGTGCCTCCTGCGGCAAGTGGTACAGCTACTATGTGGGTTGGTTCATGGCCGTCATCTATTACCCCTCTCTGGTGTCCGTGCTGAGCTGGCTGCCCGCCCGCTACTTCGGCGTACTCATGGGCTGGGACGACCCTGTGGTCGGCGGCCGCACCATGATGTTGGCCGGTGTTTTCATGGTCGTTACCTACACCATGAACGCTCTGGCTCCCAAGCTGGCCGGTAAGTTCCAAATCGCCACCACCATCATCAAGCTGATCCCCCTGCTGCTGATGGCCGTTGTCGGCACCATCGTGGGTCTGACCAGCGGCATGACCGAGTTCAACTTCTCCAATGTCGTTACCGAGATGCCCTTCACCGAGGGGCTGTTCGGCGCTATCGTCTCCCTGGCCTTCGCCTTTGAGGGCTGGATCTGCGCCACCTCCATCGGCAGCGAGCTGAAGGACTCCAAGAAGAACATGCCCCGTGCGCTGCTGATCGGTACGGTGATCGTTGCCATCGTGTACGTGATCTACTATATCGGCCTGGCCGGCGCCGTAGAGTCCGAGGTCATGATGGCCGGCGGCGAAGCCGGCGCCAAGATCGCCTTCCAGAACATCTTTGGTCAGGTGGGCGGCGCGGCCATCTTCGTGTTTGTTGTTATCTCCTGCTGGGGCACCTGCAATGGCCTGACCATGGCTGTTACCCGCGGCATGTTCGATCTGGCCGTTGAGAGCGGCAGCCCCAAGCTGGCCATGTTCAAGAACGTGGACGCCAACACCAACATGGCCAACAACTCCGCCGTGTTCGGTCTGCTGGTCAGCTCCCTGTGGCTGCTGTACTTCTACGGCGGCACTATCATGGGGGGCTTCGGTCCCTTCAAGTTCGACTCCTCCGAGCTGCCCATCATCACCCTGTACGCCATCTACATCCCCATCTACATCGCCCTGCTCAAGCGCAAGGATCTGTCCGGCTTCCGCGGCAAGGTCATGCCCATCCTGGCCATCCTGTGCTCCCTGTTCATGGTGTTCGCCGCTATCTACTCTCACAAGATAAACGTGGTGTATTACCTGATCGTCTTTGTGGTCATTGAGGTCATCGGCGCGTTCTTCAAGAGCGGCAGGAAGGCGTAACAAGCGTATAACGCACGTCCATGTGTGTTCCCCTTTTGCATTGGGACGGGCGTCGGCTCTGCCGGCGTCCGTCCCGCCTTTTCCGCAGACGGCAGCGCGCCCTTCGGCCGCCTCAGCCGCCGCACCGTGGGCCGCGGCGCGGCGCTCCCGAAGGCGCAGATCACCCTTCCGGGCGGTATCGGCATCCTGCTGATCCCGGGCAGTATCCTCCTTCCCCACCTGCTGACCCATCTGTCCGGCCAAAAATGTGCCGCACCGCAAAAAAACGACAACTGCATATAGCAATGTGCCTCACAGTTTGCTATAATACTTCATTAAGAGCAAGATAAAGTGACCATTAGCGCAACATAAAATAACCTGAATGTAAAGGAACCTGCCACATGAATTTCCCTCTTTGCCCCCGCTTTCAGGCCGTTCTTTTCGACATGGACGGCACACTTTTAGACACCCTATCGGATATGCAGGACGCTGTAAACCATATCCTGCTTGAAAATGGTTGGCCGCAGCGCACCCTCGAGGAAATACGCGCCTTCGTCGGCAACGGCGCCGCGAAGCTCATGGAGCGCGCCATCCCCGAACCCATTGCGCCCCAACGGTTTCACGAGATTTTAGCCTCCTACAAGGACTGGTACCAGGCCCATAATTGCGTAAAGACCGCGCCGTACCCCGGCATTCCGGAGGTCCTGGCGGAGCTGGAAAAAATGGGTGTGAAGACCGCCGTTGTCTCCAACAAGCCGGACGCCACCACCAAGGCGCTGGCGGAAAAGTTTTTCCCCGGTATGCCGGCCCTCGGCCAGCGGGACGGCGTGGACCCGAAACCATCGCCAGCCCTTGTGGCACAAGCGCTTTCGGATCTCGACGTCCGCCCGGAAAATGCCGTGTATGTGGGCGACAGCGAGGTAGATGTGTCCACGGCCCGCAACGCCGGTCTGCCGCTGATCGCCGTCAGCTGGGGCTTCCGCGGCCGTGAAAAACTGGAAATTGCCGGTGCGGAACGCATCGCGGACACCGCCCCGCAGCTGCTGAAGATGCTGTGCAGATAGCGCCGTCCGATAAAATTTTTGCTTGACATCCGCAAAAAAGGTGATACAATAACCCCATACTTCAAAAACCGTTGAGTAAGAGGAGTAATCGCACAGGAAACTTTCAGAGAGCCGCGTATCGGTGAAAGCGTGGCAGCGGAACGTGCGGTGAATGGACTTACGAGGGCGGGGAGAAAGCCAAATGGCGAGTAATACCCGACGGCAGCCGCGGCCGTTATCCCGGCGGAACGCATGACAGTGCGCGCAAAGTGGGCGTTTTTACGCCAATGTGGGTGGTACCGCAGATTTGTATTTACAGTCTGTCCCATGGATTTTCCATGGGACAGACTTTTTTGTTGTCTCGAAAAAACATTTCTCATACAGAAAGGAATCACGATTATGGGTAAGATCATCCTCACCGGCGACCGCCCCACCGGCCGCCTGCACGTGGGCCATTATGTGGGCTCCCTCCGCAACCGCGTCATCCTGCAGAACAGCGGCAAATTTGAAAAGCTGTTCTTTATGATCGCCGACGCCCAGGCCCTGACCGACAATTTCGACAACCCCGGTAAGGTGCGGGAGAACATCCTACAGGTGGCGCTGGACTACATGGCCTGCGGTCTGGACCCCGCCAAGTGCCATATGTTCATCCAGTCCGTGGTGTGTGAGCTGACGGAGCTGACCTTCTACTACATGAACCTGGTGACGCTGGCCCGGCTGGAACGCAACCCCACCGTGAAGGCGGAGATCCAGCTGCGGGGCTTCAACCACAGCATCCCCATGGGCTTCCTGACCTATCCCGTCAGCCAGACGGCGGACATCACCGCCTTCATGGCCGACACCGTGCCCGTAGGCGAGGACCAGCTGCCCATGCTGGAGCAGGCCCGCGAGATCGTCCGCCGCTTCAATGAGCTGTACGGCGAGACGCTGGTGGAGCCCACGGCCCTGCTGCCGGACAACGAGGCCTGCCTGCGTCTGCCCGGCACCGACGGCAAGGCAAAGATGAGCAAATCCCTGGGCAACTGCATCTATCTGGCCGACAAGCCGGAGGACATCCGCACCAAGGTCATGGGTATGTTCACCGACCCCAACCACCTGCAGGTCAGCGACCCCGGCCAGACCGAGGGCAATCCGGTGTTCATGTATCTGGACGCCTTCTGCAATGATGAGCACTTTGCCAAATACCTGCCGGACTACGCTAATCTGGACGAGCTGAAGGCCCACTATCAGCGGGGCGGCCTGGGCGATGTTAAGGTCAAGAAGTTTCTGAACAACGTCCTGCAGGAGACGCTGGAGCCTATCCGTAACCGCCGCGAGGAGCTGGAAAAGGACCCCGGCTATGTGATGGACGTGCTGCGGCAGGGCACCCAGGCGGCGCAGGCCGCCGCGGCCGATACCCTGGCCAAGGTCAAGCACGCCATGCAGATCGACTATTTTGCGTAACACAGCGTACCGCGCTGACCAATACTGAAAGGGGACAAACACCATGAAAGAACTGAAAAACCGCGGCATTCCCTACAAGATCTATCTCTCCGAGGACGAGATGCCCCGGTATTGGTACAATGTCCGCGCGGATATGAAAAACAAACCGGCGCCCCTGCTGAACCCCGGTACCCTCCAGCCCATGACGGCCGAGGAGATGGGGCAGGTGTTCTGCGCCGAGCTGGTAAAGCAGGAGATGGACGACCATACCCCTTATATCCCCATTCCCGAGGACGTGCGGAATTTCTATAAAATGTACCGTCCCTCTCCCCTAGTGCGTGCCTACTGCCTGGAGGATAAGCTGGGTACCCCGGCGCACATCTACTACAAATTCGAGGGCAACAACACCTCCGGCAGTCACAAGCTGAACTCCGCCATCGCTCAGGCCTACTACGCCAAGGAGCAGGGTCTGACCGGCGTGACCACGGAGACCGGCGCCGGCCAGTGGGGCACGGCGCTGAGCATGGCCTGCGCCTATCTGGGGCTGGACTGCCATGTGTTCATGGTGAAGTGCTCCTATGAGCAAAAGCCCTTCCGCCGTGAGGTCATGCGGACCTACGGCGCGGACGTGACCCCCTCTCCCTCCCTGACCACCGAGGTAGGCCGCAAGATCCTGGCGGAGTTCCCCGACACCACCGGCTCTCTGGGCTGCGCCATCAGTGAGGCCGTGGAGTGCGCCGCTTCCACGCCCAACACCCGCTATGTGCTGGGCAGCGTGCTGAACCAGGTACTGCTGCACCAATCCGTCATCGGTCTGGAGACAAAGGCCGCGCTGGACAAGTACGGCATCAAGCCGGACATCATTATCGGCTGCGCCGGCGGCGGCTCCAATCTGGGCGGCCTGATCTCCCCCTTCGTGGGCGAGATGCTCCGCGGTGAGGCAGACTATAAGATCATCGCCGTGGAGCCGGCCTCCTGCCCCAGCCTGACCCGTGGCGTGTTCAAATACGACTTCTGCGACACCGGCAAGATCTGCCCCATGGCCAAGATGTACACGCTGGGCAACGGCTTTATCCCCTCGGCCAACCACGCCGGCGGCCTGCGGTATCACGGTATGAGCAGCATCGTCAGCCAGCTGTACCACGACGGCTATCTGGAGGCCCGCAGCGTGGAGCAGACCTCCGTGTTCGAGGCGGCGGAGCTGTTCGCCCGCTGCGAGGGCATCCTGCCCGCGCCGGAGAGCAGCCACGCTATCCGCGTGGCCATTGACGAGGCGGTGAAGTGCAAGGAGAACAACGAGACCAAGAACATCGTCATCGGCCTGACCGGTACCGGCTACTTCGACATGGTGGCCTACGGCAAGTACAACGACGGCGAGATGCACGACGTCATTCCCACGGACGAGGACCTGGCACGTGGCTTCGCCACCATCCCCAGCTTCCCCGGCAACGAGTAAGCACATAGGAATACAGGAAAAAGACCGCCGAAAGGCGGTCTTTTTTATCTGCAGCAGGCGAATTTTCCTCCGGTACTTGACAAACTGCCCGGTTTTGCTATAATAATCAGGTATCTTGTCCGCGAGCGTGCTGGAATCGGCAGACAGGCAAGCTTGAGGTGCTTGTGTCCGTAAGGTCGTGTGGGTTCAAGTCCCATCGCTCGCACCAAAAAAGAAGAGACACACGTTCGTGTGCCTCTTCTTTTTTGGTGCGGCACTTTTGCTGTGCAAAAGTGGTCGCCTGCGGGCGGATGACTGAACGCGAGTGGGGAAACCCGCAAAGGTTTCCCCCTCACACTCCCCCCTTCCTTGCGGTATGTGGAAGTACGGACAACAAAACCTGTGGGCAGTCACAGAAAAGCCACCCTAAAGGGTGGCTTTTCTTTTTGGCGCGGGCGATAGGGACAGCGTATTTGACAATGGCGGCAGTTCCCTGTACAATGGCAGAAAATACCGCGAGGGAGGGCTATCATGGAATTCTGGAAGATGAACGGGGCAGGCAATGATTTTATCGTGGTGGACGACCGTCGGAACGCCATCCCCGAGAACAGGTGGCCGGAGATCGTCCGCGTCCTGTGTGAGAGGCATATGTCCATCGGCGCAGACGGCTTCATGGTGGTAAAGCCCCCCACCTGTGGCGGCGACTATAAAATGCTGTTCTTCAACTCCGACGGCTCCACGGGTGAGATGTGCGGCAACGGCGCGCGGTGCATCTGCCGCTATGGGTTCGAGAACGGCCTGGCCGGCGAAACACAGCGGGTAGAGACCACCGCCGGTCTTGTGACGGGCTGGCGAATGGGCAAACGGCTCTACCGCATACGGCTCAACGATCCCTGCCATATGCGGCTGGATGGTACGGCGGAGGCGGACGGCATCACCTATGACTGTGCCTATGTGGAGCTGGGCGACCCCGGCATCCCCCACGCGGCGGTACCCATCGCCGGCTTGAGAGACTATGACGCGGCGGCGCTGCTCCGGCTGGGCCGGACCCTGCGGCACTATCCGGATTTCCCCAAGGGCGCCAACGTGAACTTTTATGAGATCATCGGCCCGGACCATGTGTACGAGCGCACCTATGAGCGCGGGGTGGAGGATTTTACCTACGCCTGCGGCACAGGCACCGGCTCCGTGGTGACGGTGCTGACGCTGCTGGGAAAGGTCTCCGGCAAGCATGTACGGGTAGACATGACCGGCGGCACGCTGTATGTGGACGTGGAACGGAACGCGGCCGGCCGCGTCACCGACCTGTATCTGACCGGCCCCACCAATGTGGTCTGCAAGGGCGAGATCACCGACGAAAATCTGATTCTGTGAGAAAAGGAGCCGTCCCCGGTGGGGACGGCTCCTTTTCTTGTATCAGTCCGCCGCGGACAGGTGCAGATGCTCGCCGCGCTGGTCCATGGGGATATACGCCTCGTCGGTGGTGACGGCACGGTAGGCCGGGCGCATGATCCTGTGGCAGGTGACCACCTCCTCAATGCGGTTGGCGCACCAGCCGGCAATACGGGCGGAGGCGAACAGCGGCGTGAACACCTCCTCAGGGATGCCCAGCATGGCATACACCAAGCCGGAGTACATATCCACATTGGCACACATGGGCGTGTCGCTGTGCTTGCGTTCCATGACCATGGGCAGGCCCAGCTCCTCCACCTTCTGCAGCAGGGCGAAGTCGTCGGCGTAGCCCTTCAGCTCCGCCATGCGCTGGGCGTACTTCTTCAGCAGCACGGCGCGGGGATCAGACATGGTGTACACCGCGTGGCCCAGGCCGTAGATCTTGCCGGACCGATCGCCCGCCTGGCCGTCCAGCAGCTTGCTCAGATAGTCCTTGATGGAGCCGTCGTCGTGGGGATCCACATTCTCCTTGATATAGCGGAACATCTCCATGACCTTGGCGTTGGCGCCGCCGTGGAGGGGCCCCTTCAGGGAGCCGACAGCCCCGGCAATGGCGCTATAGGTGTCCGTGCCGCTGGAGGACATGGCACGGCAGACGAAGGTAGAGTTGTTGCCGCCGCCGTGCTCCGCGTGGACCATGAGCATCATGTCCAGCAGATGGGCCTCCTCATCGGTGTAGCTCTTGTCCGGGCGCATCATGCGGAGGAAGTTCTCCGCCGTGGACAGCTCCGGCACCGGGAAATGGATATGCAGGGAGTCGCCGTGGAAGTAGTGGCGCTGCACCGCGTAGGCATTGGCCACAATGGACGGGAAATAGCCAACGAGCTTGACGGACTGCAGCAGCATATTGTCGATGGAGGTGTTGTCCGGGTCCGGATCGTAGGAATACAGGCTCAGCACGCTGCGGGCCAGTTCGTTCATGATATTGTGGCTGGGGTGCCGCATGATCATGCCCTCGGTAAAGCCCTCGGGCAGCTTGCGGGCCTGGTTCATGATCTTGTCGAAGTAGGCCAACTCGCTCTTGGAGGGCAGATAACCCATCAGCAGCAGGTAGGCTACCTCCTCGAAGCCGAAGGTGCCGGCCTTGCGGTGGGCCTCCACGATGTCGGTGAGCTCGATGCCGCGGTAGTACAGCTTGCCGGGGGCGGGAACACGCTGACCGTCCTGCATCAGATAGCCCTGAACACTGCCCACCTTGGACACACCCACCAAAACGCCCGTGCCATCGTTATTCCGCAGGCCCAGCTTTATATCGCCCCGGTAGTGATCCGGGCTGATGGCGTACTGCTCCTGGATGCTGCGGCTCAGAGGATTGGTATACTGTTTTAAAATCGTGGTGTCTTTCTCGGTCATATCGGTTTCTCCTTTCGCCGCAGGGCGGTACGTTGTTTCATGGGTGATTATACGTCCGCCGCCTTCATTTTGCAAGAGCAAAATTTCAAAATTTCAAAATTTTTTATTTTAACGCAAATTTACCCGTCAGTATTCAAGTTTTTTGCAAAGCGAAAATCTCGAACTTGCAATTTTCTTGATTTTCCTCTTGCATTTTTCCATCATCGTGCTATACTGACTACATTATTGCACGGGCCGCCTGTGCCCGACACTCTGATTTCCCGAAAGGGGTGCTATCCTATGATCAAGCTGCACGATCTTCCCGTCCTCTGGACCGGCGGCGCCGTCCGTGAGGCCACACCCGCCATGGCGGCAGCCCGGGAGAAGACCATGGCCTGCCGCATCCTCCGCGCCCACAACACCGGCAGCGGCGACGGCCTGCTGCACCTGACGTTCGACAGTCTCATCTCCCATGATATCACCTATGTGGGCGTGATTCAGACCGCCAAGGCCAGCGGGCTGACGGAATTCCCCGTGCCCTATGTGCTCACCAACTGCCACAACAGCCTGTGCGCCGTGGGCGGCACCATCAATGCCGACGACCATGCCTTCGGTCTGTCCGCCGCGGTAAAATACGGCGGCGACTATGTGCCCGCCAACCAGGCGGTCATCCACCAGTATGCCCGGGAAATGCTGGCCGGCTGCGGCAAAATGGTGCTGGGCTCCGACAGCCACACCCGCTACGGCGCGCTGGGCACCCTGGGCGTAGGCGAGGGCGGCGGTGAGATCGTCAAGCAGCTGCTGCGTAACACCTACGACCTGGCGGCGCCCCAGGTGATCCTGGTGCACGTCACCGGCAGGCCCCGCCACGGCGTGGGCCCCCACGATGTGGCCATCGCCCTGTGCGGCGCGGTGTATAAAAATGGCTTTGTAAAAAACAAGGTGCTGGAGTTCGTGGGTGACGGCATCGGCCGTCTCAGCATGGACTACCGCATCGGCATCGACGTCATGACCACCGAGACGGCCTGCCTGACCTCCATCTGGGAGACGGACGGCGCCGTGCGGGACTATCTGGCGCTGCACGGCCGGGCGGAGGACTATGCACCCCTGCATCCGGAGGACGGCGCGTACTATGACGGCCTTATCGAGCTGGACCTGTCCGCCATCGAGCCCATGGCCGCCCTGCCCTTCCACCCCTCCGAGGCGGTGACGCTGCGGGAGCTGATCGCCGACCCCGGCGACATCCTGCGCGAGGTAGAGAAGCGGGCCGCCGACCAGTTCGGCGGCAAGGTGCAGCTGCATCTCACCGACAAGGTAAAAGGCGGCAAGCTCCATGTAGAGCAGGGCGTCATCGCCGGATGTGCCGGCGGCCTGTATGACAACATCGCCGAGGCGGCTGCCATCCTGGACGGCTGCGATGTGGGCAGCGGGAATTTTGACTTCTCCGTGTATCCCCCCTCCGTCCCCGTGGAGCTGGAGCTGGTGGAAAACGGCGTGTCCGCCCGGCTGCTGCGCGCCGGCGCCGTGTGCAAGCCCTGCTTCTGCGGCCCCTGCTTCGGTGCGGGCGATGTGCCCGCCAATGACGCCCTGTCCATCCGTCACACCACCCGAAACTTCCCCAACCGGGAGGGCTCCAAGCCCGGCGACGGCCAGCTGTCCGGCGTGATCCTCATGGACGCCCGTTCCATTGCCGCCACCGCGCGGAACCACGGTGTGCTCACCTCTGCGGCGGATGTGGACTACGACGCTCCCTCTCCCGCGGAGCGCCGGTTCGACGCCTCCGTGTACGACAAGCGGGTCTACCGCGGCTTCGGCCACCCCCAGCCGGACGCCCCGCTGCAATACGGTCCCAACATCGCCGAATGGCCCGCCATCCCCGCCCTATCCGATGATCTGCTCCTACAGGTGGCCTCCGTTCTGCGGGATGAGGTCACCACCACAGACGAGCTCATCCCCTCCGGCGAGACGTCCTCCTACCGTTCCAACCCCATGAAGCTGGCGCAGTTCACCCTGTCCCGCCGCGACCCGGACTATGTGCCCCGGGCCAAGGCCGCGGCGGCGCTGGAAAGCGCCCGGGCCGCAGGCGGGATACCGGCGGCGCTGGCGGATACGCTGCACGCATTGGGGCTGGATACACACAGCCTCTCCCGGCTGCACATCGGCTCCGTTATCTTTGCCAACAAGCCCGGCGACGGCTCTGCCCGGGAGCAGGCGGCCTCCTGTCAGCGGGTGCTGGGCGGCAGCGCCAACATCTGCTACGAATTCGCCACCAAGCGCTATCGCTCCAACTGCGTCAACTGGGGCCTGCTGCCTTTTACACTGGCGGCGGACGACAGCTTTGACGGCGCACCCGGCGACTTTATCTACGTCCCGGAGGTGCGGGAGAAGGTAGCCCGGGGCGACGAGGAATTCCCGGCGGTACTGCTGCATGACGGCAGAAAAACGGACCTCCTCCTCTATCTGAAAAACACCAACGCGGAGGAGCGCGAGCTGCTGCTGCGCGGGTGCCTCATCAACTATTACGCGGCAAAGGCGGTGAACTGAATGGAAAAGATCAAAATGCCTGTCCCTATCGCCGAACTGGACGGCGATGAGATGACCCATGTGCTGTGGGGCATGATAAAGGACACACTTATTAAGCCCTTCGTGGACCTGAACACCGAATACTATGACCTGTCCCTGCCCCACCGGGAGGAGACGGCAGATGCCGTCACCGCACAGGCAGCGGAGGCCATCAAGCGCCTGAAGATCGGCGTGAAGTGCGCCACCATCACCCCCAACCTGCAGCGCCAGGAGGAGTACGGCCTGACCCAGCTGTGGAAGTCCCCCAACGCCACCATCCGGGCGGCGCTGGACGGCACCGTGTTCCGCGCACCCATCCTGCTGAAACGGGTCAAGCCTGTGGTGACCTGCTGGGAGAAGCCTGTCACCATCGCCCGCCACGCCTACGGCGACCTGTACAAGGCAGTGGAATACCGTGTCCCCGGTGCCGGAAAAGCCGAGCTGGTGTTCACCGATGAAAGCGGCCGGGAGCTGAGCCGCCAAACGGTATTCGACTTCAAGGGCCCCGGCGTGGTGCAGGCCATGCACAACCGGGACGCCTCCATTCTCTCCTTCGCCCGCTGCTGCTTCACCTATGCCCTGTCCGTGGGGCAGGACGTGTGGTTCGGCGCCAAGGACACCATCTCCAAGGACTATGACCAGACCTTCAAGCTGCTGTTCCAGAAGGTCTATGACGAGGAGTACAAGGCCGCCTTTGAACAGGCGGGACTTCACTACCGCTATGCGCTCATCGACGATATCGCGGCCAAGGTCCTCCGCAGCAAGGGCGGTATCGTCTGGGCCTGCAAGAACTACGACGGCGACGTGATGAGCGACCTGGTCGCTGCGGCCTCCGGCTCCCTGCCCATGATGACCAGCGTGCTGGTGTCCCCGGACGGCTGCTTCGAGTATGAGGCCGCCCACGGCACCGTCACCGACCACTTCTACCGCTGGCGGAAGGGAGAAAAGGTATCCACCAACCCCCTGGCCACCATGTTCGCCTGGGCCGGCGCCTTGCGAAAGCGGGGCGAGCTGGACGGCAATGCCGACCTGGTGCACTTTTCCGGCTGCCTGGAGCAGGCGGGGCTGGATATATTCGAGGCTGGCCACTTTACCGAGGACCTGACCATGCTGTGCGACCCGTCGGAATACACCGACAAGCCGGACAACGACACGCTGCTGGGTCTGATCCGTGCGCGGCTGGAAGCGCTGCTGACAGAGTAACATGACTGTGCCGCGGACATGACGTCCGCGGCACTTTTCCCTCCGGTCATATTGACATATCCCCTACACATCTGTATAATAAAACATAACCAAAAATACAGGGAGGTTCTATCACAGGATGGACACAGCCGGCAGCGACTCTTGCCCTGAACGAGATCAGAACAACAGAGAATGACGTGAGACATGACCTGTGCGCGAGGCACACAGGCCGTGTCTTTTGCGCTTTTTGCAGCGCTGCAAAAAGCGAGAGAAGGCGCTCCGCAAAAGCAGCGGAGCCCGGGAAAGGAGACAAAATTTGGATACCTCAATAGGTTGGTTATTGCTTTTACAGGTGGTGCTTATCGCCCTGAACGCCGTGTTCGCCTGCGCGGAGATCGCTGTGCTGTCGGTGAACGAGGTAAAGCTGAGCAAAATGGTGTCGGAGGGTAATCGGAAGGCCAGGCGGCTCAGCCGGCTGACGGCCCAGCCGGCCAGGTTCCTGGCCACTATTCAGGTGGCCATCACCCTGGCGGGCTTTCTGGGCAGCGCCTTCGCGGCGGAGAATTTCTCCGACCCGCTGGTGGACTGGCTGGTGGGGCTGGGCGTAACGATCCCGCCCGCCACGCTGAACACACTGGCGGTGATCCTGATCACGCTGATCCTGTCCTTCTTCACGCTGGTGTTCGGCGAGCTGGTTCCCAAGCGGATCGCCATGAAGCAGTCGGAGAAGGTAGCGCTGAACATCTCCGGGCTCATCACTGTCATCTCCAAGCTGTTCGCGCCCATTGTGTGGCTGCTGAGCGCGTCTACCAACGGCATACTGCGGCTGCTGGGCATTGATCCCAACGAGGCCGAGGAGCAGGTGGGCGAGGAGGACATCCGCATGATGGTGGACGCCAGCAGCGAGCACGGCGGCATCGACCATGAGGAAAAGGAGTTCATCCAGAACGTCTTTGAGTTTGACGACCTGACCGCCGAAGAGATCGCCACCCACCGCACGGACGTGGATCTGCTGTGGCTGGACGACACCATGGACGATTGGGCCGAGACGATCCACAACACGCGGCACACCCGCTACCCCGTGTGCGAGGACAGTGCGGACAATGTGGTGGGCATTCTGAACGCCAAGGAGTACTTCCGCCTGGCGGATAAGAGCCGGGAGAGCGTAATGGCCGGCGCCGTCCGCACGCCGTACTTCGTGCCGGAGACCATTAAGGCCGACGCCCTGTTCCGCAACATGAAGCGTACCGGCAATCCCCTGGCCGTGGTGCTGGACGAGTACGGCGGCATGGTGGGCATCGTGACGCTGAACGACCTGGTTGAGGAGCTGGTGGGCGACCTGGGCAGCGACGACAGCAACATCCCGGACGATGATGAGCCCCGCATCGAAAAGCGGGACGATGGCGCCCTGGTCATCACCGGCAACGTAGAGCTGGACGATCTGGAGGACGCACTTGGCATCGAGCTGGACCAGGAGGAGCATGACACCCTGACCGGCCTGGTATTCGACGCGCTGGGCATGATACCCGACGACGGCCCGCAGGACATTACGCTGGAGGCGGAGGGGATGCGGATCCATGTGACCTCCATTCTGGACCATCAGGTGAATGCGGCGGAGGTAACGCTGCTGCCTCAAACAGAGGACGCGGACGAGGCGAAAGAATAAAAAAGCAAAAAGGAGCACCCGGCCGGGTGCTCCTTTTTTATCACAGCTTACTCGCCCATATACAGGTGGAAATACAGGCCATTCATGCCGATGCCGTCCAGCATGGCGATCATAACCGGGCCGTCCTCCTGCTCAATGAAACCGCCGGCATACTGGATATTGTTGCTGAACAGACCCATGATATATACCTCCCGTGTCAGCGTCCGCTGCACGGCCGCCGATCACATGATCGCAGTCAGTTGGCCTTGTGCTCCTGCTTGTGCTCCTGCTTGTGCTCCTGCTTGGGCTCCTGCTTGGCCGGGCCGGAGAATGCCTTGATCTCCACGCCGCCGCGGATGACCGCGCCCTTGACCACCGCCAGAGTGCCCGTCACCAGGCCGCCGCTGATCTGCGCCTTCTCCTCCAGGGTGGTGCCGCCGGTGATCTCCAGATCGCCGTTGACCTTACCGGCGCACAGCAGCTCCTTGGCGTTGATATTACCCGTCACCTGAGAATCCTCGCTGACGGTAACGGTGCCCGTGACCTTTACATCACCGGTCAGCGTACAGCCGATGAGGTTCAGGCTGCCGGCGGTGATATTGCTCTGGATGACCGAGCGCAGCGTCACCGTGCCGGTGGTAATGACCTCGCCCTTGAATGCCCCGGCGATCTCCACATCGCCGTCAGAGCGCAGTGTGCCCTCCAGTGAAGTACCCGCGGCCAGATAGCTGGCGGCCTTGGCCTTCACCACAGGCTGTACCGGTGCCTGCACCGGCGCGGTCTTTACCGGCTCCGGCTTTGCGACAGGCTTTTTGCCGCCGGCGGCCAGCACCTTGTCATCCTCGCTGCCCACGCCGAACAGTTCAAACATCGTCCGTTTCATTTCATCGCGCATAACAATACCCTCCCAATGGTTTTTGTTGCTTCTCTTTCCTGTTCATCTATATATGTACCCGGCCGGGGACCTTCGCGGCCTCCTCATAGTGGAAGCCCATCAGCCGCCCGGGAATATAGATCCATGGCCGATGCAGTGTCTCGTTATAGTTGCCGGCGGCCTGCCGGTAAATGCTCTCGCTGCGCCGCAGGACCTCCGCCACATCAGTATTGCCCGCAGCCTCTGCCGCCCGCTTTTCAAAAGCGGCCAGCTGGCACCGGGCGCTCTCTACCATGCTCCGGTGCTGACGCAGCAGACGGCGGACCTCCCAGAACCACAGGACGACAAGCGCTGAAGTGCTGGCGATCGCCATGAGCCAGATGACCCATTTCATACGCAAACGCCCCCTTCCGCAGGGCACAGTGGTCCCTGCGAAGGACATCGTACCAGATGTGGAGGAGTTTGGGGATGTATATGCCGCGAAATGCGTACACACGTCCGCGAAATGTAAAATTTGCGGTGACAATTCCCTTTTCTTATGATAAAATAAAGCCGCGTGAAGCATAAGAAAAGCACAAGGAGGCGGCGCCATGTATATCGCAGTATGTGATGATCAGATCGAGGAACTGGAAAAGCTCACGGCGCTTTTGCAGGCCTGGCAGTCTGACCGGCGCTCCGATGTCCACTTTCAGACCTTCCGCAGCGGCGGCCAGCTGCTGGACGCTGCCCGCGCCGAGCGCTTCACCCTGTATCTGCTGGACGTGCTGATGCCCGGCATGACCGGCATGGACGCCGCACGGGAGATCCGTTCCTTCGACGCGGCGGCGGACATCATCTTTCTCACCACCTCCCCCGGCTTCGCCTACGAGAGCTACGGCGTCCGGGCGGCGGAGTATCTGCTCAAGCCCATCAATGCCAAGCTGCTCTATCCGGTACTGGACAAGCTGTATCTGCGGGATCAGAAGCCGCAGGACGGTCTGACTGTCAAGTCCAACGGTATGCTGGTGCGTCTGCCCTTTTCCCATCTGAGCTATGTGGAGGTCAACGGCAAGCACCTGTTCTTCAACATGGCCGACGGCACTGTCTATGAGGTGGCGGCCTCCATGCGCGAGTATGAAGGGGCGCTGCTGGCCCGCCCGGAGTTCATGCGGGTCCACCGGTCCTACATCGTCAATATGCTCCAGGCCGAAAAGCTCTCCCCCGCCGGGGTCATCACCTTCAGCGGCCATAACGTGCCCGTGTCCCGCCTGCTATACGGCCAGCTGCAAAAGGACTATCTGGCCCTGCTGTTTTCCGGGAGGGACGCATAATATGTTTGATTTATCTATGCAGTCCGCGCTGGATATATTCTGCTATGTGCTGGTGCTGGTCTATGGACTGGCGCTCAGCGCGGATCTCTCCACCGGCGGCTATGTCTCCCGGCAGCAGAAGTACCTGCTGACGCTGCTGTGCCTGCTGTTCCTGCTGATGCAGGGACTGGGGCTGGTGCTTTTGGGCGAACGAACGGTAAAGCAGCTCTACCCGCTGGTCATCCATGTGCCGTTGGTGCTGATCCTGATTTTGTTTATGAAAAAATCGGTGGGCGTAGCCATTGTCAGCACCTGCACCGCGTATCTGTGCTGCCAGCCGCCCCGCTGGGGACGCATCGCCGTGGAGGCGCTGACGCAGAGCACGCTGGCCGCCGAGCTGGTCTATATCCTGCTGATGCCGGTGATGTATTATCTCCTGCGCCGCTTTTTCGTGGCCGCGGCCTATAACACCATGACCTCCTCAACGGCGGCGCTGCTGCTGTTCGGCAGCCTGCCCGTCACCTATTATATTTTCGACTATGCCACCACGATCTACTCCGATGCACTCTATTCCGGCATTCAGGCGCTGAATGAGTTTCTGCCCACGGTGCTGGTGACGTTCTATGTGCTGTTTCTGCCCGCCTTTCACCTGCAGTCACAGCGGCGCACCGACGCGGAGATGCAGCGCTCCATGCTGGAGGCGGAGCTGGAGCAATCCCAGTCGGAGATGGACTCCCTTCACCGGCTGGAGACTCAGACCGCCGTCTATCAGCACGATATGCGCCACCACCTGAATATGCTGGACGGTCTGCTGTCCGCGGAACGGCCGGACGAGGCGGCAGCGTATATCAAAAAGGTCCAGGCGGATATCGAGGCCATCACGCCCCGCCGCTTCTGCGAAAACCATCTGGTGAACCTGCTGTGCTCCTCCTTCACCGACAAAGCCCAGCGGCAGGGCGCCGTGCTGACCGTGGATGCCTCACTGCCCAACGATGTAGCCATTTCGGACACGGAGCTGTGCTCCCTGCTGAGCAACGGTCTGGAAAACGCCCTGCACGCCGTGGCGGACCTGCCCGCCGACCGGAAGCAGATCTCCCTGTACTGCGGTGTGCGGCAGAACAAGCTTCTCATTGAGATACGCAATCCCTGCGCCGGACCGATAGCCATGCGGGACGGCCTGCCTGTCAGTGACCGGGAAGGTCACGGCTACGGATGCCGCAGCATCCAGGCCATCGCCCAGCGCAACGGCGGGCTGTGCGTGTTTTCCGCCCAGCAGGGCCAGTTTCTGCTGCAGATCATGCTTCCGGTGCTGGAGACGTAAGAAAGCTTTTGTTTGAAGGAGCCGCCTTGGGCGGCTCCTTTCTTTTTATCCGATATTCTCGATATACTATCACGCCTTGGACAAAATGCGGCGGTTCTCACCTTGTTTTTCCGTCGTTCCCGTGCTATAATTTCTGCAAATACCAGAGATAAGCCCGGCCGGGCGCAAAGGAGAGATACACTATGGCGACATTTACCGTGAACGGCAAGTCCGTCACTGTGGAAAAGAACCAGAAGCTCATCCGCTTTCTGCGGGACGAGCTGCACCTGACCTCCGTAAAGGACGGATGCAGCGAGGGTGCCTGCGGCACCTGCCACGTCCTCATCGACGGCAAGCCCACCAAGGCCTGCATCCCCCAGACGGACAAGCTGGAGGGCAAGACCATCCTCACGGTAGAGGGGCTCAGCGACTGGGAAAAGCAGGTCTACACCTTCGCCTTCGGCGAGGCCGGCGCGGTGCAGTGCGGCTTCTGCATTCCCGGCATGGTCATCTCCGCCAAGGGGCTGCTGGACGTGAACCCCGATCCCACCCGCGAGGAGGCCGCCTTTGCCATTCGCAACAATATCTGCCGCTGCACCGGTTACGTGAAGATCATCGACGGCATCCTGCTGGCGGCTAAGATATTCCGCGAGGGCAAGCTGCCCGCCCCGTCCACCGATGACTGGCAGATGGGCAGCCGCGTCCACCGACTGGACGTGGCCGAGAAGGTGCAGGGCTATGGGCAGTACCCTGACGATATCTATGTGGACGGTATGTGCTACGGCGGCGCGGTCCGCAGCCAGTACGCCCGCGCCCGTGTGCTGTCCATCGACACCAGCGAAGCTGAAGCGCTGCCCGGCGTGCTCTGCGTGGCCACGCAGAAGGATATTCCCGGCAAGGTCAACGTAGGCCACCTGAAGAAGGACCAGCCCACCCTGATCGGCGTGGGCGAGCTGGTACACTACCTGGGCGACAGTGTGGCACTGGTCTGCGCCGTGGATCAGGAGACGGTGGAGGCCGCCAAGAAGCTGGTGAAGGTAGAGTACGAAGTCCTGCCCGCCGTCCATGACCCCACCGAGGCCGCCGCCCCCGGCGCGCCGCTGGTGTTCGACGAGGAGAAGAGCAACGTCCAGGCCTACAAGCACGTCTCCCGCGGCGATGCCGAGGGCGCTATCAAAAACGCCAAATATGTGCTGACCGAGCACTTCTCCACCCCGTGGACGGAGCACGCCTTCCTGGAGCCGGAGTGCTGTGTGGCACTGCCGCTGGACAACGGCGGCGTAAAGCTGCTGACCACGGACCAGAGTGCCCACACCACCATGCATGAGTGCGCGTCCATGCTGGGCGTGGACTACGACCACTGCCAGGTGCAGAACTGCCTGGTGGGCGGCGGCTTCGGCGGCAAGGAGGATATGTCTGTGCAGCACCACGCCGCGCTGCTGTGCTATCTGACAAAGCGCCCCGTCAAGTTCAAGCTCAGCCGCCAGGAGTCCATCCTCGTCCATCCCAAGCGCCACAGCATGGACATGGACTTCACCATGGGCTGCGACGAAAACGGCATCATTCAGGGTGTCAAGGCCAGCGTGGTGTCCGACACCGGCGCGTTTGCCTCTCTGGGCGGCCCCGTGCTGGAACGCGCCTGCACCCACGCCGCCGGTCCCTACGCCTATGAGAACTTCGAGATCGAGGGCCGCGCCTACTACACCAACAACCCCCCCGCCGGCGCTTTCCGGGGCTTCGGCGTCACCCAGACCTGCTTCTGCACCGAGACGCTGCTGAACCAGATGGCCGACCTGGTGGGCATCTCCCCCTGGGAGATCCGCTATCGCAACGCCATTCGCCCCGGCGGTGTGCTGCCCAACGGCCAGATCGTGGACGAGTCCACCGGCCTTGTGGAAACGCTGGAGGCCATCAAGCCCGCCTATGACGAGGCGGTGAAAAACGGCGATCCGGTGGGTATCGCCTGCGCCATGAAGAACGCCGGCGTAGGCGTGGGCATCCCCGACTGGGGCCGCTGCAAGCTCATCGTGGAGGGCGACGGCAAGGTACACATCTACTCCGGCGCCAGCTGCATCGGCCAGGGACTGGGCACCGTGCTGGTGCAGGTGGTGGTCACCAACACCGGGCTGCATCGGGACGACATCGTCTACGAGCGCAGCAATACCTGGATCGCCCCCGACTCCGGCGACACCTCCGGCTCCCGCCAGACCCTTGTCACCGGCGAGGCCACCCGCCGCGCCTGCGAAAAGCTGAAGGCGGAGCTGGACGCCGGCAAATCCCTTGCCGACCTGAAGGGCACGGAGTTCTACGGCGAGTATCTGGCCAAGACCGACCCCCTGGGCGCCGACGTACCCAACCCCGTCAGCCACGTGGCCTACGGCTACGCCACCCAGATGTGTATTCTGGATAAAGACACCGGCCGCATCAAGAAGATGGTGGCCGCCCACGATGTGGGCAAGGCCGTGAACCCCCTGAGCGTGGAGGGTCAGATCGAGGGCGGCGTGGTCATGTCCATGGGCTACGCTTTGACGGAGAAATACCCCATCGATGAGAACTGCAAGCCCACCGCCAAATACGGTATGCTGGGCCTGTTCCGTGCCAACCAGATCCCCCCGGAGATCCAGGCCATCGTGGTGGAGAAGCCCGGCCTGAATGTGGCCGGCGGTGCCATCGGCATCGGTGAGATCACCTCCATCCCCACCGCCCCCGCCATTGCGGACGCCTACTACCGCCTCACCGGCGAACGGGAATTCAGTCTGCCGCTGAAGAACACCCCCTACGCACCCAAGAAATAAACGTAAAAGAGCACCCCAAAGGGGTGCTCTTTTCATATCTGTCTGTCCTCCTGTACCGCGGCCAGCGCCTCCACCGTGTCCACGTCCCGCAGCTCCGCCGCAGACGTCTCATACAGCAGCAGCGCGTCCGGGTGTGCGCGGATGACCACGTTGCCGCCCACATCGCCCTCCAGCGCCATCAGCTCCGGGAAAAACTTCCGGGGGAAGATGCACGGGTTGCCCCGCACGCCGTTATGGGCCAGGCCCACGATATGGTCCGGATGCATCCGGAAATATTCGAGCTCCCGCCGCACGGTATCCTGCTCCAGAAGCGGCTGGTCCGCCACCTGATATAGAATAGCGCCGCAGCCCGCCATGGCCTCGGTGCCCAAACGCACCGTGCGGCTCAGGCCGTCCTCCGGTCGGTCGTTCCGCACCACCGTGAAGCCGAATTCCTCTGCCAGCGCCGCGGCGGCATCGTACTGCGTCACCACCGTCACCTGCGCGAATTCCTCCGTCGGCACCGCCTCCAGCGAACGGCGCAGCAGACTTTTTCCGTCCACCACAGCCTCCAGCTTATTGCGCCCGAAGCGGCTGCCGCTGCCCGCCGCCATGACCAGGCAGCCGATCCGCAGCTCCGCCATGCAAACCACCCTCTTTCGTGTGTTCCAGTGTATCAGCTTCAGTATGCCCCGTCAAGCTTCGCCGTATCGTTATTCCGAAAATAAAATCACGCTTTCGCTGTACATTTCCCCTGTCCCGTGCTATAATTTTCGTGAATATGTATCATTAGCAAAAAATATAGACGACATTTCCAAGTTTTGCAACAGGAGGCTGCCTACTATGAGTAAGGTGGGAAAGAGCGAGATCCGTGTGGACGCCTTTGACAAGGCCACCGGGCGGACAAAATACTACGAGGACCGTATGCCTGCGGGCGCGCTGTATGCCCGCATCAAGCACGCCACTATCGCCCACGGCTACGTCAAGTCCATTGACACGTCCGCGGCTGAGGCCATCGAGGGCGTGGTGAAGGTGCTGACCTGCTTCGACGTGCCGGAGCACTGCTTCCCCACGGCGGGTCATCCCTGGTCCATGGATCCCGGCCATCAGGACGTGGCCGACCGCAACCTGCTGAACCGTCATGTGCGCTACTACGGCGATGATATCGCCGTGGTCATCGCCGAGGATGAGGTGTCCGCCATGCAGGGCGTCCGCGCCCTGAAGGTGGAGTATGATGAGCTTCCCTTCGTGCTGGACGTGCAGAAGGCCATGGAGCCCGGCGCGCCCCAACTCCATGAGGGATATTCCAACAACATCCTCAAGCACTCCGATATCCGCAAGGGCGACTATCAGGCCGCCATTCAGGAGCCGGGGCTCATCAAGGTGGAGGGCTGGTACGACACGCCTACCGTGCAGCACAGCCACATCGAGAACCACGGCTGCTTTGCCTATGAGGAAAACGGCCGTATCGTCGTGGTGGCGTCCACCCAGATCCCCCATATCATCCGCCGCATCGTGGGCCAGGCCCTAGGCCGTCCCTGGGCGGACATTCAGATCATCAAGCCCTACATCGGCGGCGGCTTCGGCAACAAGCAGGACGCCCTGTATGAGCCCCTGTGCGCCTGGTGCACCACGCAGGTGGGCGGCCGCTGCGTCCGTATCGACTGCACCCGGGAGGAGACGTTCGTCTCTAACCGCGTGCGCCACGCCATCCGCTTCCACATCGTCACCTGGCTGCACAAGGACGGCTCCATTGCCGCGCGGAAGGTAGAGTGCTTCTCCAACCAGGGCGCTTACGCCTCCCACGGTCACTCCATCGTGGCCAAGGCCATGGGCTCCTTCCCCCAGATCTACCCCTGCGACAACTTCGAGGGCGACGCCTGGACGGTATACACCAACCGCCCGGTGGCCGGCGCCATGCGCGGTTACGGCATGCCTCAGGCCTCCTTTGCCGACGATGCCAACATTGACGAGTGCGCCAAGGCTGTTGGCATGGATCCGCTGGAGTACCGCATGAAGTACATCATGCCCAAGGGCTTCCACGACGGCTTCTCCGGCAACACCAACTACTACGACTCCTTCCGCGACTGTCTGGAAAAGGGCAAGGAATACATAGAGTACGACAAAAAGAAGGCCGAGTACGCCAAGGATACCGGCAACATCCGCCGGGGTATCGGCGTGGCGGCGTTCTGGTACAACACCGCCGTCTATCCCATCTCGCTGGAGACCTCCAGCAACCGTATGCTGCTGAATTTGGACGGCACCGTCACCATGCAGTGCGGCGAGACGGAGATCGGCCAGGGCGCTGATACCGCTTACGCCCAGATGACCGCCGAGGCCGTGGGCCTGAAGAGCTACCGGGACGTCCGCGTGGTCTCCTGCCAGGATACGGACATCACCCCCACCGGCCTGGGCGCCTACGCCAGCCGCCAGACCTATGTGGCCGGCTTCTCCATCCGCCAGACGGCGACCCTGCTGCGGCAGAAGATCCTGACCTACGCCACCAAGCTGACCCGCCAGGCCGTAGACAATATGGACATCGTGGACGGCAATATCGTCCGCAAGCAGGACGGCGCGGTGCTCATGAGCCTGAGTGAACTGGCCATGACCGCCCAGTACAACGCGGCGGACAGCGAGCATATCACCGCCGAATCCACCTACACCATCCGCAACAATGCCTACTCCTTCGGCTGCACCTTCGCCGATGTGGAGGTGGACATCGCCCTGTGCAAGGTCAAGCTGAACAAGATCATCAACGTTCACGACTGCGGCAGCCTCATCAACCCCGCCCTGGCGGAGGCCCAGGTCCACGGCGGTATGTCCATGGCCATCGGCTACGGTATGAGCGAGCAGCTGCTGTTCGATGAAAAGACCGGCAAGCCCCTGAACAACAATCTGCTGGACTACAAGCTGTCCACCTTTATGGATCACCCCCATCTGGAGGCACAGTTCGTGGAGAATCCCGAGCCCACCTCCCCCTTCGGCACCAAGGCGCTGGGTGAGCCGCCGGCCTGCTCCGGCGCGCCGGCCATCCGCAACGCCATTCTCAACGCCACCGGCGTGGCCATCGACTGCACACCCATCACGCCCCACGTGCTGTTCGCCGAGTTCAGCAAGGCGGGCCTGATCCACGACAGCTGGAATGAAAAGGAGGGCAACTAAGCCATGTATGATATGAAAGCCTTATACGAGGCCTCCAGCGTGGAAAACGCGGTGGCCCTCCGTCTGGAGCATCCGGAAGCCCAGATCATCGCCGGCGGCAGCGACGTACTGGTGCAGATGCGCGAGGGCAAGCGCGCCGGTGCGGAGCTGATCTCCATCTACGGGCTGGACGAGCTGCGCGGCATCACCATTGACGCCGACGAGAACATCCGCATCGGCAGTCTGACCAGCTTCTCCCACATTACCCGCGACCCCATCATCCAGCAGTATATCAACGTGCTGGGTGAGGCCGTGGATATGGTGGGCGGCCCCCAGATCCGCAACATCGGCACCATCGGCGGCAACACCTGCAACGGCGTGACCTCCGCCGACTCCTCCTCCACCCTCCACGCATGGGATGCCATCGTGGAGCTGACCGGCAAAAACGGCGTCCGCCGCCTGCCCATCCATGAGTTCTATATCAAGGCCGGCAAGGTGGACATCCGCGCAGAGGACGGCGAAATTCAGACCGCCATCCTTATCCCCAAGGAGAGCTATGACCGCTGCTATGGCCACTACATCAAGTACGCCATGCGGAACGCCATGGACATCGCCACCCTGGGGTGCAGCGTCAACGTCCGGCTCAGCGAGGACAAGAAGACCATTAAGCGTACCCGCATCGCCTACGGCGTAGCCGGCCCCGTGCCCCTGCGGTGTGCCAGCGCTGAAGCGGCAGCCCAGGGCAAGCCCCTGACCGAGGAGACGGTGGAGACTTTTGCCCACGCCATCCTGGACGATATCAACCCCCGTGACAGCTGGCGCGCCAGCAAGGCCTTCCGGCAGCACATCGCCGTGGAGATCGCCAAGCGCTGTCTCGTAAAATCCATTGAGCTGGCAGGAGGTGAGCTGGCATGAGCAAGCAGTATAAGCTGATCCGCTGCAATATCAACGGCAAGGACGTAGAGAAGATGGTGGACGTTCGCGCCAGCCTGACCGATATGCTCCGCAATGACTATCACCTGACCTCCGTGAAAAAGGGCTGCGAGGTAGGCGAGTGCGGTGCCTGCACCGTCCTCATCGACGGCGAGACGTTCAACTCCTGCATCTATCTGGCCGTGTGGGCCGACGGCAAGCACATCCGCACACTGGAGGGCTTGCTCAGCCCCGACGGTGAGCCCAGCGACATCCAGCAGGCCTTTATGGAGGAGTCCGCTATCCAGTGCGGTTTCTGCACCCCCGGCTTTCTGATGACTGCCGTGGAGATTCTGGACAGCGGCAAGCTCTACTCCGATGCGGAGCTCCGCAAGCTGCTCTCCGGTCACCTGTGCCGCTGCACCGGATATGAGAACATTCTCAAAGCGGTGAAAAAGACCATGTACCGCCGCCTGGGTATGGAGATGCCCACCATTTGATGCCCGCAAAAAGGCCGCCCGGATGGGCGGCCTTTTTTATTTCTCTGTGCAGAAGCCGAACAATTCCCGAAACAGCTCCTGTCCGTAGGCATCCAGCTTTCGGCAGTACGCGTCATAGGCCTCCATGATCTGTCGGGCCTCGTCGGTAAGCTGCGCGCCGCCGCCGCCGGAGCCACCGATGGTGGACCGGAGCAGTTTGCAGCCGAAGCCCTGCTCCGCCGCCCGAACGATGCTCCACGCCTTGGAATACGCCATGTTCATGGAGGCCGCGGCCGCGCGCAGGGAATGGTTCTGCGCCACCGCGCCCAACAGCCGGTGAACCCCGGGACCGTAGCACTTTTCCTCCGCGAACAGGCGGGCGGTGATATGAACGATGATGTTGTCGTTCACTGAAGCACCTTCTTTCCTTTCGTGGGTCCATTTTACCAGACCTGCGTCCCCCCGTCAACGGGGCTTTGTTGACAACCCTCTCTCGTTGTGTTATTGTACGGATAACGAAAGGATGGTTAGCTATGCTTGTTTTGATACGCGGCGCAGGCGACATTGCCACCGGCATCGCTTTGCGGCTATACCGCACCGGGATACAGGTGGTCATGACCGACCTGCCCCGCCCCACCGCCATACGGCGGACGGTGTGCTTCTCCCCTGCCATCACCGACGGTGAGACAACAGTGGAGGGCGTGCGGGCCGTCCGCGCCGACAGCCCGGCGCAGGCGCTGTCCCTGCTGGCGCAGGGTGCGGTACCCGTCCTCCCCGACCCGGAGTGCCTGTGCCGTGAGCAGCTGCACCCGGATGCCCTGGTGGACGCCATACTGGCCAAGCGCAATCTGGGCACCCGCATCACCGACGCCCCTGTGGTGGTAGGCATCGGGCCCGGCTTCACCGCCGGAGAGGACTGCCACGCGGTAGTGGAGACCATGCGCGGCCACACCCTGGGGCGCGCCATCTATCAGGGCAGTGCCCTGCCCAACACCAACATCCCCGGCCTCATCGGCGGCTACGCCGGCGAGCGCGTGCTCCGCGCCCCGGCGGACGGCATCTTCACCCGGATACTGGACATCGGTGACGAGGTCCAGCCCGGTGACATCGCCGGGACCGTGAACGGCCAGCCCATGAAATGCACCATCGGCGGCGTGGTACGGGGTATCCTGCCCAGCGGCACACCGGTACACCGGGGGATGAAATCCGGCGACGTGGACCCACGGTGCAAACCGGAATACTGCACCACCGCCTCAGACAAGGCGCTGGCCGTTGGCGGCGGCGCGCTGGAGGCCATACTGCACCTGACCGGTGCACTGCGATAGGAGACAAATCATGGAAGAGCAGAACATCAAGCTGACTAAGCTGACCAAGTGCGCCGGCTGCGGCGCCAAGGTGGGCGCAGGTGTGCTGGCGCAGCTGCTGGAGGGCATCCGCGTGCACCACGACCCCAATTTGCTGGTGGGCTTCGACAAGAGCGACGACGCCTCCGTGTATAAGATCAGCGACGAGCTGGCCCTGGTGCAGACGGTGGACTTCTTCCCCCCCATCGCCGACGACCCCTACCTGTTCGGCCAGATCGCCGCCACCAACGCTCTCAGCGACGTGTACGCCATGGGCGGCGAGCCGAAGCTGTGTCTGAACATCATGGCCGTGCCGGAGGATATGCCGAAGGAGGCCGTGCATGACATCCTTCGGGGCGGCTATGACAAGGTTTATGAGGCCGGGGCCCTGATCACCGGCGGTCACAGCATCCTGGACGATGAGCCGAAATACGGCCTGGCCGTGACCGGCTTTGTTCACCCGGACAAAATGCTCACCAATTCCGCCGCGCGGCCCGGCGACGTGCTGGTGCTGACCAAGCCCATCGGCATCGGCGTACTGACCAGCGCCGGGAAAGCCGACCTGCTGACGAAAGAGACGGTGGACTTCATGAACCGGATGATGACCACTCTGAACAAGGCCGCCCGGGACGTGATGGTCCGCTATCGGGTCCACGCCTGCACCGACGTGACCGGCTTCGGCCTGATGGGCCACGGCTTCGAGATGGCCCAGGGCAGCGACGTGGCACTGCATATCGACGTGTCCGCCATCGACCTGATCCCGGAGGCACTGGAATTCGCCCGGATGGGCGTGCTGCCCGCCGGTATGTACCGCAACCGCAGCTTCGCTGAAGCCGGTGTGGACGTGGGCACCACCGAGCTGGCCGTACAGGACCTGCTGTTCGACCCCCAGACCTCCGGCGGCCTGCTGATGGCCGTAGACCCTGCGGACGCGGACGCGCTGCTGGCGGAGCTGACACCGGTAGTGCCCAGCGCCCAGCGCATCGGCACCGTGGGCGAATATCACGGCGGTAAGCGTATTCTTCTGCGATAACCAAAAACCGGGCGGCAGTGCCGCCCGGTTTAATTTATGCCAAGGCCCGTATGGCCGCCAGTGCCGCGTCCACGTCCGCTTCCGTGCTGGCCCAGCCCAGCGAAAACCGCACAGTGCCCTGGGGAAAAGTCCCCAACGTTTTGTGGGCCGAGGGCGCACAGTGCAGGCCGCAGCGGGTCAGGATGCCGTACTGCGCTTCCAGCGCATAGGCCATCTCGGCGTTGTCGCGGCGCAGGAAGTCCACGGAGATGACGCCCACCCGACGGTCCATATTCCGAGGGCCCACCAGCCGGACCCCGGAAATATCCGCAAGGCCGTCCAGAAACCGGGCGCACAGCGCCCGCTCGTGCTGCCGCAGGGCATCCACGCCCGTCTCCTCAATAAAACGCAGGGCCGCCTCCCAGCCGTAGCAGCCGGGGAGATTGGCCGTACCGGACTCAAACCGGTCCGGCAGATAGGGCGGCAGGTACTCGCTGTCCGAGGCACTGCCGGTGCCGCCGGCGATCAGGGGCGTCAGCTTTTTGGCGAAATCGTCCCGCAGCAGCAGCGCGCCCACGCCGCCGGGGCCCAGCAGCCCCTTGTGGCCCGGTACCGCCATGGCGCTGAGGCCGAACGCCTGAAAGTCCACAGGGAGGTGTCCCGCCGTCTGGGCGGCGTCCAGTGCAAAGGGCACACCCTTTTCCGCGCAGATGCGGCCGATAGCCGCCGCGTCCTGTACCGCGCCGCAGACATTGGAGCCGTGGGCCATGATGACCAGTCTCGTATCCTCCCGGAACAGCCCCGGCAGGGCGTCCAGATCCGCGAAGCCCTCGGCGTCACAGGGAACGCGGCTGACCGCCACTCCCGGCAGGCGCAGCAGCGGCCGCATGACCGCGTTGTGCTCCATGCTGCTGACGATGCAGTGGTCGCCGGGACGCAGAAGGCCGGAGACGATCATATTCAGCCCCGCCGTAGCGCCCGGCGTCAGAATAACGTGGGTAGGCGGCTCCGGGAAATCGAACAGCCGCGCCAGCCGCTGCCGCAGTGTCAGCGTCACCAGCCCCGCCTCCTGGGCGGCGGTATACACGGAACGGTTCACGTTGGCTCCCACGCAGTCCAGATAGTATTTCATTCGATCGCTGACCCCTGCCGGCTTGGGGAACGACGTGGCGGCGTTGTCAAGATAAATGGCCTCCATGCAGGCACCTCCTCACAGCTCGTGACCCATCATACCACAGAAAGTGAAGTTTGTCACGGTCTTGACTTTTCCGGTACAGTGTCGTATAATGGCATCGCTATTCTTTAAAAGAAATAACGCAAAGGAGAGACACATCACATGAAAAAAGTAAGTTGGATCGTGGTCATCGCCGGCGCGGTGGTCGGTCTGGCCGCTGTGGTGCTGACCCATCTGGGCAACCCCGCCAACATGGGGTTCTGCATCGCCTGCTTCCTGCGGGACATCACCGGCGCGGTGGGTATGCACGGCGCAGCCAAGGTGCAGTATGTCCGGCCGGAGATCATCGGTCTGGTGCTGGGCGCGTTCATCATGTCCGTGGCCACCAAGGAGTTCCGGGCCAAGGCCGGCTCCTCCCCCGCCACACGCTTCGTGCTGGGCGCCTTCGTCATGATCGGCGCACTGGCCTTCCTGGGCTGCCCCCTGCGGATGGTCCTGCGTATCGGCGGCGGCGACCTGAACGCCGTGGTGGGCCTGGTGGGCTTCACCCTGGGCATCTTCATCGGCATCCAGTTCCTCAAGCGCGGCTTTTCCCTGAAGCGGGCCTATCCCGTTGGGAAGAGCGAGGGCGGCGTGCTGCCCATCGTGATGACCGGCCTGCTGATCCTGGTCATCGCCGTGCCCAGCCTGTTCAAGTTCAGTGAGGAGGGCCCCGGCTCCAAGCACGCGCCCATGCTGGCCGCACTGCTGATCGCCGTGGTGGTGGGCGCTCTGGCCCAGCGCGCCCGCCTGTGCATGGTGGGCGGCATCCGCGACGCCATGCTGTTCAAGGATTTCAAGCTGCTGTACGGCTTCGTGGCCATCTTCGTGGTCGTCCTGGCGGGCAACCTTATCACCGGCAGCTTCAAGCTGGGCTTTGAACTGCAGCCCATCGCCCACAGCAGCCAGCTGTGGAACCTGCTGGGCATGGTCCTGGTGGGCTGGGGCAGCGTACTGCTGGGCGGCTGCCCGCTGCGTCAGCTGATCCTGGCCGGCGAGGGCAACGGCGACAGCGCCGTGACCGTGTTCGGCATGATCGTGGGCGCGGCCTTTGCCCACAACTTCGGTCTGGCCGGCAACGCCGATGCCATGAACGAGGCCAAGGAGATCGTGGTGGGCGGCATTTCCAACAACGGCAAGGTAGCCGTGTGCCTGGGTATCCTCATCATGCTGGGTGTGTCCCTGTGGAATATGCCCAAGGCTGTCAGCGCGCCTGTTGAGGCCGCCAAGTAAAGGAGGAACATCACAATGACTGTTGACGCAAGAGGTTATTCCTGCCCCATGCCCGTGGTGATGGTGCAGAAGGCCGTAAAGGCCGATGCCCCCGCCACCCTGGAGGTGCTGGTGGACAACCAGTGCTCTGTGGAGAATGTCACCCGCTTCGCCGAGAGCAGCGGCTACAAGGTCGCCGTGGCGCCGGAGGGTCAGGACTTCCGTCTGTCCCTGTCCAAATGAGCCGCTACATCGCCACGTTTCACACCCATTTGTCGGCGCTGCTGACCTGCCAGCGCCTGACGGCGGCGGGGGTCCGGGCCCGGATGATGCCGGTGCCCCGCAAGCTCAGCGCCTCCTGCGGCACCTGCGTGGACTACGAGGCATCGGGGCCGCTGCTGGAGCAGATGGACACCGATGTGGAGCGCGTGTTCGCCGTGGAGGGCGAGACATACACTCTGCTGCTGGAAAACGAATGAAAAGAAGTGACCGCCTCCGCGGTCACTTCTTTTCATTCCCGGCCCTCGGGCCGTGGCGCCTATTTCTTGTTTTTACGGGCCAGACGGGCGATGTCGCCCACACCGTCCAGAATGACGTTGGGCTGATAGGCATACGTCTCCACCGTTTGACGGGTGGACACACCGGAGAGCACCAGCACCGTGGACATACCGCTTTCCAGTCCGGAGATAACGTCGGTGTCCATGCGGTCGCCCACCATCACCGCGTCGGCGGAGTGGCAATGCAGCAGCCGCAGACCGGTCCGCATCATCAGGGGGTTGGGCTTGCCGCAGAAATAGGCCTGCTTGCCGGTGGCCATTTCAATGGGGGCCACCAGAGCGCGGCAGGCCGGCGCAATGCCGCTTTCGATGGGGCCGGACACGTCTGAGTTGGCGCCGATGAGCTTGGCACCGGCCATGACCAGGTTCACCGCCTTGGTCAGCGTATCCAGAGAGTAGGTGCGGCCCTCGCCCACCACCACGTAGTCCGGGTTCACGTCGTTCATGGTGAGGCCCGCGTCGTACAGGGCGTTCAGCAGCCCCGCCTCGCCGATAGCGAATACAGAGCAGCCGGGGGACTGATCCTTCAGGAATGCAGCTGTGGCCAGGGCACTGGTATAGAAATGCTCCTCCGGCACGTCCAGTCCCATCCGGGCCAGCTTCTGCTGCAGCTCACGGGGCGTGTAGCCGCTGTTGTTGGTCAGGAACAGGTACTCCTTGTTCTCCTCATGCAGCCACTGGATGAAATCCGCCACGCCGGGCAGGATCCGGTTCCCGTGGTAGATGACGCCGTCCATGTCGCAGATAAAGCCTGTTTTCTGGTTGAAGTCGATAAAGTCTTTCGGCATAATGGCCCCTCCCGTCTGTTGCTGCTCCCAGTATACCACAGCGCAGCGGCGCTTTCCATAAGGAGAACGTAAAATTTTACCGCTTTCCGGCATAAAAAGGCCCGCTTTGCAGCGGGCCTTTTCGATGTACTTACTTGCTCAGGTACTCGTCGATGGACTTTGCGCCCAGCTTGCCGGCACCCATGGCCAGAATGACGGTGGCCGCGCCGGTCACGGCGTCGCCGCCGGCATACACCGCCTGACGGGAGGTCAGGCCCTCCTCGTTGACGATGATGCCGCCCTTCTTGTTGACCTCCAGACCCTTGGTGGTGGACTTGATCAGCGGGTTGGGGCTGGTGCCCAGGGACATGATGACCGCGTCCACGCTCAGGTCGAACTCGCTGCCCTTCTTCTCCACGGGACGGCGGCGGCCGGAGGCATCCGGCTCACCCAGCTCCATCTCGATGCAGGTCATGGACTTGACGCAGTCCTGCTCGTCGCCGTTGATCTGGACGGGGTTGTTCAGCGTCTTGAAGATGACGCCCTCCTCAATGGCGTGCTCCACCTCCTCGTGACGGGCGGGCAGCTCCTCCATGCCGCGGCGGTACACCACGTACACCTCAGCGCCCAGCCGCTTGGAGCAGCGGGCGGCGTCCATGGCCACGTTGCCGCCGCCGACCACGGCCACGGTCTTGCCCTTCAGGTCCATGATGGGCGTGTCGCTGTCCTCGCGGTAGGCCTTCATCAGGTTGATGCGGGTCAGGAACTCGTTGGCGGAATAGACGCCCTTCAGGTTCTCGCCGGGGATGTTCATAAACATGGGCAGGCCCGCACCGGAACCGATGAACACGGCCTCAAAGCCGTACTCCTCCATCAGCTCGTCGATGGTGATGGTGCGGCCCACCACGGTGTTGGTCTCCACCTTGACGCCCATGGCCTTCAGGCCGTCCACTTCCTTCTGGACGATGGCCTTGGGCAGACGGAACTCGGGAATGCCGTACACCAGCACGCCGCCGGCCAGGTGCAGCGCCTCGAACACAGTGACCTCATAGCCCTTCTTGGCCAGGTCGCCGGCACAGGTCAGGCCCGCAGGGCCGGAGCCGATCACAGCCACCTTGTGGCCGTTAGGGGCGGGGACCGCCGCGGCCTCGGTGCTGTGGGCGTTGTGCCAGTCGGCCACAAAGCGCTCCAGCCGGCCGATGCCCACGGGGTCGCCCTTCTTGCCGCGGACGCAGTGCATCTCGCACTGGCTCTCCTGGGGACACACGCGGCCGCACACAGCGGGCAGGGAGCTGGTCTGGTGGATGACCTGATAGGCGCCCTCATAATCCTTTTCCACGATCTTCTGGATGAATTCAGGAATGCGCACGTTCACGGGACAGCCGTCCACGCAGGGGTGGTTCTTGCAGTTCAGGCAGCGGGCCGCCTCGTCCAGCGCCTGCTCCTCGGTGTAGCCCAGGGCCACCTCCAGGAAGTTTTTGTTGCGGACATTGGGGTCCTGGGAGGGCATTTCGTTCTTGTCCAAACGCATATTGATCTTAGCAGCCATCTTACTTTACCTCCTGCTTGAACAGATTGCAGACTTCCTCGTGCTTACGCACCTCGAAGTCGTGGTACATCTGGTTGCGCTTCACCGCCAGATCCCAGTCCACCTTCTGGCCGTCGAAATCGGGGCCGTCCACGCAGGCGAACTTCGTCTCGCCGCCCACGGTCAGGCGGCAGCCGCCGCACATACCGGTGCCGTCGATCATGATGGGGCTCATGGAGACGGTGGTGGGCATATTGTAGGGCGCGGCGGTCTTACAGACGAACTTCATCATCACCATGGGGCCGATGGCGAAGATCTCGTCGTACACATTGCCCTCGTCCAGCAGCTCCTTCAGCGCCTCGGTGACCAGACCCTTGCGGCCGTAGGAGCCATCGTCGGTGCAGACCTTCAGCACGGAGGAGACCGCCTTGAACTTATCCTCCAGAATGACCACGTCCTTGCTCTTGAAGCCGACCACCGCGTGGACCTCGGCGCCGCAGTCGTGAAATTTCTTCAGCACAGGATACGCGATGGCGCAGCCCACGCCGCCGCCGACCACGCAGACCTTCTTCTTGCCCTCGGTCTCGGTGGGCTTGCCCAGGGGACCCACGAAATCATGCAGGCACTCGCCCTGCTGCTTGTGGCTCAGCTTCTCGGTGGTGGCGCCCACGGTCTGGACGATGATGGTCACGGTGCCCTTCTCGCGGTCATAATCATGGATAGTGATGGGGATACGCTCGCCGTTCTCATCCACACGCAGAATGATGAACTGGCCCGGCTCTGCCTTTTTGGCCACCATGGGTGCCTCGATCTCATAGAGGATCACAGTGGGCTTGAGCGCTTCTTTCTTGACGATACGGTACATACATCACGGCTCCTTCACTTTGTATTTTGCGGCGGAACAGCCGCCGTCGGTTTCCGTTCTTTCTATTGTATCATTCCACAGAGAAACCGTCAATTATCAGATATTCTAAATCCCGGGAACAAATGGAAAAAACCGCCGCCATACGCGGGTATGGCGGCGGTTTTTATGACTTGTCAGCTGGTCAGCGGATACGAACAATCAGTTTGATCGTTGCATCGCCGACCTTACCGGTTATGGTGGTGTAACGTCCACTGTTGCTACCGGTCACCTTCAGCGTATCACCATTCACAGTGGCTACGCCGTTGCCACTCTCAGCAGACCAGGTAGTAGCTGCGGTAGTACCGTCCACCGCAAGCGTCCATTCCTCGCCCTTGACACTGGATATCTCGAAGTTGCCATCAGAATTGGGGCTCTCTACCGTGGAGACCCACTCACCCATGGTAAGCTTCAGCTTCAGCTTGCTGACATCCACGCTGCCGGTGCTGGGCTTGGTGCTGTTATTGGGCTTGGTGGTCGTGCTGTTGTTGTCGGGCGTATCGGTGCCGTTATCCGGCGCGTCGCTCTCATCCCTGACGGTGACGGTGCAGGTGACGGACTCGCCGTTCACCTCGGCGGTAATGACCGCGTTGCCCTTGGTCAGCGCCGTCACCTCACCGGCGGAGTTGACGCTGGCCACGGTGGGTGCGCTGCTGCTCCAGGCCGCGGCGTCCTCCGTGCCGTTGACCTTCAGCTCGTCCTTGTCGCCCACATTCAGCACCAGAACGGTGCGGTTCAGGGAGATAGTCGGCGTGACGGGCGTGTCGTCAGGCTTGTCGATGGTGTCGTCGGGCTTGTCCACATCGGTAATGGGGGGCTTCTCGCCAGTGATGGCCTCCTTGATCTGGTCGCCGAAGATCAGCCACACCACCAGTGCCGCCAGCAGGATCAGAACAATGACGGCCACCGGCCCCAGTACGCTGGGCGTTTTGCGGCGGCGGCTCTCGGCGGCGCGGCGGCCACGGCTCTTCCGCAGCTTACCGCTGTAATAGGCCTCGTCTTCCTCGCAGAAGGGGCAGGTCTTATAGCTATCGGAGAACATCTCTCCGCACTTGGGACATTTGATCAGACTCATTATAGAAAACCTCCATACCGGGCATTGGATTTACATAATACATATCATACTCATTTTTGTGCCGCCCGTCAACTGCATTTCGAGGAAATTCATCCTTTTTTTACAACACTTCACGCCGGCACTTGCTTTTCCCGGCCGCGCTTCTTATAATAGAGCCAGAGAAATGCGGGGAGGCGCAACTATGAACACCATTTTCATCGGCATCGCCGGCGGCACCGGCAGCGGCAAGACCACGCTCACCGAGCACCTGGCTGCACGCTTCGGCAGCGACATCAGTGTGGTACACCACGACAACTACTACAAGCGGCAGGACAGGCCCTTCGCCGAGCGCTGCCTGCAAAACTACGACCATCCCGACGCTTTCGACACCGACCTGATGATCGAGGACCTGAAGGCGCTGAAGCGGGGCGAGACCATCCACTGCCCGGTGTACGACTATGCCATCCACAACCGTACCGACGAGACGGTGGAGATCAAGCCCACCAAGGTGGTCATCGTGGAGGGCATCCTGATCTTCCAGAACAAGGCGCTGCGTGACCTGTTGGACATCAAGATCTTTGTGGAAACAGACGCCGACGTGCGTATCCTGCGCCGCGCCCTGCGGGACGTGGAGGAACGCGGACGGTCGCTGGAGTCCGTGGTAAATCAGTACCTGACCACCGTGAAGCCCATGCACGAGCAGTTTGTGGAACCCACGCGGAAGTTTGCGGACATCATCGTGCTGGAGGGCGGACACAACCTGGTGGCGCTGGATATGATCATGCAGCGCATCGCCGGACATATCAAGGAGAACTGACATGGCAAAGGTCCTACGGCATATATTGGCTGTCCTCTGCCTGCTGGCGGCGGTGTTCTTCCTGCTGCCGCTGGGCATAGGTATCCTGCACTTCGGCATGGTCTGGCCGGCGGCGCTGCTATTGCTGTGCGCCGCGTGGCTCACATGGCCGGACTTCTTCCGCCGCTTGCTGCGGCCAAAATGGCTTCGCGCGCTGGTGGGCTGCGTGATCGCCGTGTGTATGACGGCCATTCTGGTAACGCTGGGTAAAATGGCCATGGCCGCCGCGGACCGGCCCGCCGACGGACAGGACTGCACCGTGGTGGTGCTGGGCTGCCAGGTGTTCCCGGACGGCCACCCCAGCCTGATGCTGCGGGGCCGCATCAACGCGGCCTATGACTATCTGACCGCACACCCGGACGCCCTGTGCGTCGCCTCCGGCGGGCAGAACGGCAGCGAGCCCATCAGTGAGGCACAGTGTATCCGCGACACGCTGGTGTCCATGGGTATCGCGCCAGAGCGTATCCTGCTGGAAGACCAGTCCGCCTCCACCGAAGAGAACCTGGCCTTCTCCGCCGCGCTGCTGCGGGAGAAGGGCCTGTCCACGGATGTGGCCATCGCCTCGGACAACTTCCACCAGCTCCGCGCCGCCATCTGGGCGCAGCGCAGCGGACTGACACCGTATTCCGACGGCTGCGCCAGCCCCTGGTTCCTGACCGCCGGCTACTGGGCGAGGGAGACGGCGGCACTGCTGTACATGGTGGTCACCGGTGGATGAACGGGCGTTTCCCGGGATTTCGCGAGTTAGTGTATGCTAACTAAAAACCTTGAATTTCCACGGAAAATGGGGTTGATTTTTTCATTTTTCATGGTACAATGTGTTTACAATCTTAATGGAGGTACTTACTATGGCTTATCAGATCGGTTCTGCTTGCGTGAGCTGCGGCGCTTGCGCTGATGCTTGCCCCGTGGGCGCTATCTCTCAGGGTGATGATCGTTACGTCATCGACGCCGGCGCTTGCCTGGACTGCGGTTCCTGCGCTGACACCTGTCCCAACGGCGCTATCAGCCCCGCTGAGTAATTGAACCAAGCACAACGATGAGGAAAAGTGACCGGCACCGCCGGTCACTTTTTTGTTGTATCCCCCCGGGTTTTGTATTACAATGGTGTCATCATGGTATCATTGTGATACCATCAGTTGATAAGGACAGACACCCCTTTGTCAACGGATAGTACAGCTATGTGCAGAGGAGGAAGCGGCATGGAGCACTGGGATGAGCTGTGGCCGGGCGGTTTTCGCTTCCGCTTTGACGACAACGTGTTCAAGCCCTCCACCGACACGTTCCTGCTGGGGGACTTTGCCGAAGTGCGGCGTGGTGAGCGCGTCTGTGACCTGGGCGCCGGGATCGGCCTGCTGGGCCTCCTGCTGCTGGCGCGGCAGCAGCAGCTGCACATCACCAACATTGATATCGACAGTGCTGCCTGTGCGCTGGCGGAAGAAAACGCCGCCGTCAATGGTCTGGAGGACCGCGTTGCCGTGCTGCGGGCCGACCTGCGGGATCGGACAGCTCTGCCAAAAGCCGGGAGTTTCGACCTGTGCGTGGCCAATCCGCCCTATTTCCCGCCCCACACAGGACGGGTGGCGGAGGGAAGCCGGGGCACGGCCCGGTCCGAAACCGCCTGCGCCTTTGACCAGTTGTGTGCTGCGGCAGCGTATCTGCTCCGCAGCGGTGGACGGTTCTGCCTGGTCCACCGGGCGGAACGGACGGCGGAGCTGATGGACGTCCTGCGCCGCCACCGGCTGGAGCCGAAGGTGCTGCGCTTCGTGCAGAAGGACGCACAGACACCGCCGCGGCTGGTGCTGCTGTCCTGCCGCCGTCACGGCGGGGCCGGACTGGCGGTGCACACGCCGCTGCTGCTGCAAGCAGACGGCGGCGAAAGCGGCGAGCTGCGCCGCATCTATTTCAAGGACAGGGGGTAATTCCCAATGGCAGGTATCCTGTATCTGGTGGCCACGCCCATCGGCAACCTGGGCGACTTCTCGCCCCGCGCCGCAGAGACGCTGACCCGGGCAGACTTCATCGCGGCGGAGGACACCCGCGTCAGCGTGAAGCTGCTGAACCATTTTGACATCAAAAAGCCGCTTGTCAGCTACCACGAGCACAACCGCGCTGCGGCGGGACAGGCCATTTTGGAACGTCTGCTCTCCGGCGAAACGTGCGCGCTGGTCACCGATGCCGGCACCCCGGCCATCAGCGATCCGGGGCAGGAGCTGGTGGCCCTGTGCGCCGAAAATGGCGTGACGGTACAGGCCATTCCCGGCTGCTGCGCCGCCATCGCCGCCCTGGCCGTGTCCGGGCTGGACACCCGGCGCTTCACCTTCGAGGGCTTTCTGCCCTCCGGTAAAAAAGAGCGCCGCGCTGCCCTGGAGGAGCTGACCGGCGAGGCGCGCACCATGGTGTTTCACGAGGCGCCCCACCGCCTGCGTCAAACCCTCGCCGACATGGTGGAGCTGCTGGGAGACAGGCCCGCCGCCCTGTGCCGTGAGCTGACAAAGCTCCATGAAGACACTGTCCGCACCACACTGGCCCAAGCCGCGGCCTTCTACCGGGACAACGAGCCACGGGGGGAGTACGTTCTGGTGGTAGCGGGCCGGGAGAAGCAGAACCTGCCGGCCCTGACGCTGGAAGAGGGCGCAGCACGGGTGCTGGCCCTGCGGGACGGCGGTATGAAGCTGAAAGAGGCCGTACGTCGGGTAGCGGACGACACCGGCCTGCCCCGCAACGCCCTGTACGATACCGCGCTGAAAGCATAAGACGAAAAAAACAGTGCCGCCCCAGTGGGCGGCACTGTTTTTTCTTGTTTTCAGGTCTTTTGCAGCTCGCGCCTGCACTTGGCGCAGATATTCTTGCCGCGGAACGCGGATATATCCTTGTTGCCGTCGCAGAACACGCAGCCCACATGGACGCGGCGCAGCACGATGCCGTCGCCCTCCACGCTGATCTCCATTGTCTCACGCTCACCGATATCCAGCGCGCGGCGCATTTCGATCGGGACCACGATCCGGCCAAGCTCGTCGATGCGGCGGACAATACCGGTAGATTTCATGTCCTCTCCCCCCTCTATGCAGTAATAACAAAATCCCCGCAAATTTTATACCTGTACTTTAACATATTCAACGAAGCATGTCAACAACAATTCGAAACGTGTCGAGAATTTTTGCAAATAACCGCACAGACCGCCGCGTAGACTTCTCCCGTAAGGAGGTGCGCGGTGTGGTGATGGGGATATTCTGGACGCTGATGGTAACGGTGTCCCTGGTGTACGGTGCAGTCAGCGGCCGTCTGTCGGCGGTGACAGCGGCGGCACTGGAGGGTGCCGCTGCTGCGGTGGAGCTGGTACTGGTCATGGCTGGGGCACTGTGCCTGTGGTCCGGCGTGCTGGAGCTGATGCGGCGCAGCGGCATGGCGGCGGGACTGAGCCGCCTGCTGCGCCCGGTCCTGCGGCGTCTGCTGCCCCAGGCAGGGCGGGACGAGGAGACGCTGGCTGCCCTCAGTGCTAACGTCAGCGCCAATCTGCTGGGGCTGGGCAACGCCGCCACGCCGGCGGGTATACAGGCCGCCAAACGTATGGCGGCGGGCTGCAGCGGCACCGCAAGCGACGAGTTGTGCCGTCTGGTGGTGCTGAACACCGCCTCGGTGCAGCTGCTGCCCTCCACCGTGGCCGCCCTGCGGGGCGGACTGGGCAGCGCCGCGCCGCTGGATATCCTGCCGGCGGTGTGGCTGTCCTCGGCGCTGTCGGTGACAGCGGGCCTGGCCTGCGCCCGGGTACTGAGCCGGGTATGGAGGGCGTAAAATGGAGCCCTTTTCCGCCTGGATACTGCCGCTGCTGCTGTCCGGCGCCGCTCTGTGGGGCACCCGGCGGCGCGTGGATGTCTATGACGCCCTTGTCACTGGAGGAAAAAGCGGCCTGCAGGTAGCGGTATCCATTCTGCCGGCGCTGGCCGCCCTGCTGACGGCGGTGTATATGCTGCGGGCCTCCGGCGCATTGGATGCCCTGACGGCTCTGCTTGCCCCGGTACTCACCGCCCTGGGCGTACCGCCGGAGACGGCCCCGCTGCTGGTGATACGCCCGCTGTCCGGCTCCGGCGCGCTGGCTGCCGGCGGCGACATCATGCGCCAGTACGGGCCGGACAGCTACATCGGGCGCTGCGCCGCCGTGATGCTGGGCTGCACCGAGACGACGTTCTACACCGTCGCCGTCTATTTCGGCGCGGCGGGAATCAAGCGGACACGCTACACCATTCCCGCCGCCCTGACGGCGGACCTGGCTGCCTACCTGGCCGCGGCCTGGTCCGTCCGGCTGTTCTTCGGCACGTGAAAAAGCCACCCCTCACGGGGTGGCTTTTTCATAGTTTACATCTTCTCCGGTGCAGAGCAGCCAATGAGCCTCATGCCGTTTTTCAGCACGGCGCGGGCGGTGTCCGCCAGCTTCAGCCGTGCCAGCAGCACGTTCTCCGCTTCGCCCTTGATGCGGCAGGCGTTGTAGAATTTGTGGAACGCGGCAGCCAGCTCCACCAGATAGCGGTTGATGAAGCTGGGATCGTAGTCCCGGGCGGCCAACTGCACCACGGCAGGGTACTGGGCCAGCTGCTTGATGAGGGCCTTCTCCTCGTCGGCGGTCAGGACGGACAGATCAGCCTCCGCCGCGGCGGGAACGGTATATCCCTCCGCCGCCAGTGCCTTCACCAGCGTGCAGATACGGGCGTAGGCATACTGGACATAGTAGACCGGGTTCTCGCTGTCCTCCCGGACGGCCAGGCCCAGGTCGAACTCCATCTGCGTCTCCGGCTTGGCGTTGAAAAACCAGCGGCAGGCATCCACAGGGATCTCGTCCAGCAGGTCGGTGAGACTGATGGCCTTGCCGGTGCGCTTGGACATACGGACGGTCTCGCCGTCGCGGACCAGCTTCACCAGCTGCATCAGCACGATGTCCAACCGGTGCTGGCCGTCCAGGCCCAGAGCGTCCATAGCACCCTTCAGCCGGGCCACATGGCCGTGGTGGTCGGCGCCCCAGATGTTGATGACCTTGTCAAAGCCGCGGACGGCGAATTTGTTGCGGTGATAGGCAATATCGGCAGCGAAGTAGGTATAGAACCCGTTGGCGCGGCGCAGCACGTCGTCCTTCAGGCCAAGCTTTTCGATAGCCTCGTCGCTCTTGCCCTCCTGCCGCAGCTGGGTGGCCAGGATATCGGAGGTCTTCAGCCACAGCGCGCCGTCCTTCTCATAGGTATAGTCCCTGTCCGTCAGCGCCTGCACTGTGTCAGCCACATAGCCGCTGTCGTGAAGGGAAGACTCGAAGAACCACTGGTCGTACTGAATGCCGTACCGGGCCAGATCGGCCTTCATCTTGGGGATATTGACGCTGAGACCGAACTGGGCCAGGGCGTCATGGCGGGTCTTTTCGTCGCAGTCCAGATACTTATCGCCCTCATTCTCGTAGAAAGCCTGGGCCAACTCCCGGATATCGTCGCCGTGGTAGCCGTCCTCGGGGAATTCCACCGCGTCCTCGCCCTTGATGATCTGGAAGTACCGGGCCTCCAGACTCTTGGCGAACTTTTCGATCTGGTTGCCCGCGTCGTTGACGTAGAACTCACGCCACACGTCCGCACCGGACTTTTGCAGCACGCTGGCCAAAGTGTCTCCCAGCACGCCGCCCCGGGCGTTGCCCATGTGCATGGGGCCGGTGGGATTGGCGGAGACAAACTCCACCATGTACTTCCTGCCAGCCAGCGTGTCGTTCTCGCCGTACTTCTCCCCTGCCGCCTCAATGCCGGAGACGGTGTCGGCGAACCACTTGCCGCCCAGGCGGAAGTTCATAAAGCCGGGACCGGCGATCTCCACGGAGGTGAAATAGCTGTCCGTCAGCGTCATATGGTCGATAAGCGTCTGGGCTACCTGACGGGGGTTCATCTTCATAGCCTTGGCCGCCGCCAGGCAGAAGGTGGTGGTATAGTCGCCGTTAGCGGTGTCCTTAGGGATCTCCACCGCCGGCTCGGCGGTGATACCGGCAGGCAGCAGCCCTGCGGCCGCAGCCTTTTCATATGCAGCCACTGTCAGCTGCCGTACCTGCGCCTTGGCGCTTTCGATCATATTCATGCGTCCTTCTCCTCTTTTGTCAAAGTCAGCGCCAGGTGCAGGGCGGACAGCGCCTGCGTGCCCAGCAGCAGTGTATACGTCAATGTGATATGGCCATCGCCCTTTCGGGGCAGGTGCCAGGACACCTCCTTCGTGTCCACGTGCAGCGTCAGCGCACCGCCGTCACCGCCGGCGATCTGCGTGACCGTTTGCCGTTGAGGGTCCAGCAGCAGGCCGTAGCCGCCGTCCTTGGACTCGGTGATGACCACGGCCCGACGCTGCTGCGTCTCCAGCCGCATCTCCGAGGCCACGGCGCTTCCGTCCAGTTCGTTCTGCGCCGTATAGCGCAGGCGATAGCCATAGTCGGTCTTTTCCAGCGTCCCTGTGCCCCGGAAGGTCAATTCGTCCACACCGCCGGCAAAGTCACTGTGGCTGCGGACCAGTACCTGCATCTTCTCCATGTCAGTACCTCTCGATGTCTACGTGCTGTACCGCGCTCTCCAGCGGTCGCCGCAGAAACTGCCCTGCCAGCGCACCGAAGTCCTCCGGCTGGTCGCTGGCATACAGTGTCAGTGTGCCGTGGTCACGTTGGGCCAGCGCACCCCGGTCTGACAACGTCTGCCGCAGGACCCGCGCCGCCGCAGCGCCGGAGTCGATGAGCGTCACGCCAGGGCTCATGATGTCCGCGATGATCTCCGTCAGCAGCGGATAGTGGGTGCAGCCCAGGATGAGGGTGTCGATCCCCGTGGCACGCAGCGGCTCCAGATACTCCCGGGCCACCGTCTCGATGACCGGATCACCGGGGCGGAAGCGCCCGTTCTCCACCAGCGGCACAAACAGAGGGCAGGCCTTGACATACACCTGAATGGCGCCGTCCAGCGCCGCCAGACAGCGCTCATAGGCCCCGGAGCGCACGGATGCCGCCGTGGCGATCAGGCCCACCCGCTTATTTCGGGTCGCCGCGGCCGCCGCCGCGCAGGAGGGCTTCACCACACCGAGAACGGGGATATCGTTCTCGGCCGCCAGCACCGGCAGAGCGTTGGTAGATACGGTGCCGCAGGCCACCAGCAGCGCTTTCACATCAAAGCTCCGCAGGAAATGTACATCCTGCCGGGCGTAGCGCAGCAATATTTCCGCCGAGCGCCCGCCGTAGGGCACACGGGACGTGTCGCCGAAGTATATAATGTTCTCAGAGGGGAGGATGCTACGTATCTCCCGCACGGCGGTCAATCCGCCGGAGCCGGAGTCGAACACCCCGATAGGCCGCTGATCCATATGCGCCCTCCTTTTTCCTGCCGCCGCGGCGGCAGTGCATAGTTTAACTCATATATTGTACTATGTTTCCCCTATCGTTACAAGCTAAAAATTGGCGCACCTGTTCATTTTTTTCTGTGGCAATCCCTGCGGGAACGTGCTATAATCGTGGAAATGAATTTCTGCCCGTGATGGAGGTGGTATGATGGAACTGAACATGACGGAAAAGCAATTCCGGCGTCTGCTGGATCTGGTGTATATCGGCAACTGGGTGCTGAACTCCACCCGCGGCGACGACCGCATCAAGGAGTACGACCAGGTGGAGAGCCTGGTGTTTGCCCACTGCCTGGACCACGGCATGGCGCCCCTGACGGAGCTGTACCAGGGAGAGCTGATCCCCTCCCGCGCCTTTGCCGACGGCGGTATCCATGAGGCCATCATGGCCTATGAGGACGCCACGTTCTTTGAGATACTGGCCCAGGAGCTGGCCCTGCGGGACATGGACGATCCCCCCATCACGCCGGAGAACTACGATGAGATCATGGCCCGGATGGAGACGTACTTAGGTGAGTTTGAACAGCACGGCACCGACAACATCACCGTGGACATGGAAGAATAAAATGACCCCCCGACGGTATCGGGGGGTCATTTTATTCACCTTTTACCGGAACATACTCCTCATAGCGAAACCGCAGGCCGTTTTCCTCCATATCCGCCGAGCGCTTGTCCAGTCTCCACCCGGGATCGTGCTCCAGATCAGGGAAGAAGGCGTCCGCGCTGCCATCGGCGGCAATTCGTGTCACATAGACCCGATCGCACAGCGGCAGGAACATCCGATAGACGCTCTCGCCACCAATGACCCAGCTGTCCTCATCGGCAGTCAGCAGTGCCTCCGCCGGAGAGTGGACGATCTCGGCCCGTTCTGCCGTGAAGCCCCGCTGCCCGGTCAGGACAATATTGCGCCGGTTCGGCAGGCCCCTCCCGCCGGGTAGGGACTCCAGCGTTTTGCGGCCCATGAGGGCCGTATGCCCGGAGGTCAACTCCTTGAACCGCTTGAGGTCGGCGGGCAGATGAAACAGCAGCCGGTTATCTCTGCCGATGCCCCACTTCTCATCCACAGCGACGATAGCATACACGGTGCTCCCTCCTTAAATGGCCACCGGGATCTTGTCCTCGAAGGGCTGGGGATCGTAGCCCTCCAGAGAGAAGCTGTCACGGGTGAACTGATAGAAATCCGTCACGGACGTATCGATGCTGAACTTAGGCGCGGAACGCTCGTCCTTTTCCAGCAGCTTTTCGATGATGGGCACATGGCGGTCGTAGATATGAGCGTCGGCGATAACGTGGACCAGCTCGCCCGCTTGCAGCCCAGACACCTGCGCCATCATGTGCACCAGCACAGCGTACTGCACCACGTTCCAGTTGTTGGCCGCCAGCATATCCTGGCTGCGCTGGTTCAAAATGGCGTTGAGGGTGTTGCCGGAGACGTTGAAGGTCATGGAGTAGGCGCAGGGGTACAGTGCCATCTCGTGCAGATCCTGAAAATTGTAGATATTCGTCAGGATGCGGCGGCTGGCCGGGTTGTGCTTCAGGTCGTACAGCACCCGGTCCACCTGGTCCATCTCCCCCTCGGGATACTGATGCTTCACCGCCAGCTGATAGCCGTAGGCCTTGCCGATGGAGCCGTTCTCATCGGCCCAGCTGTCCCAGATATGCCCGCGGAGATCGTGGATGTTGTTAGACTTCTGCTGCCATATCCACAGCAGCTCGTCGATACAGGTCTTGAAGTACGTTCGGCGGATGGTGAGGATGGGGAACTCCTGGCGCAGGTTGTAACGATTTACAATGCCGAATTTTTTGACGGTGTGGGCGGGCGTGCCGTCCTCCCAGTGGGGACGCACGTTCTGGTCGGTATCCCATACGCCGTGGGTAAGGATCTCCCGGCAGTTTTCCTTGAATATACGGTCTGCGTAGCTCATGGCGGCGTCCTCCTGTGTGATTTTTTCTATTGTAGCACAGGATAAACCGAAACACCAGCGCTTTACGATAAGAAAAGTGAAATTACATTTTGATATACCTGCCATAAGAAATTGCGGGTTGCAAGTTTCCGTTTCCTTGTTATAATATTCTGCGGATAAAATATAAGGAGGTATCTCCATGACTTATGATGTGATCATTATTGGCGCCGGCCCCGGCGGTATTTTTTCCGCCTATGAATTGATGCAGCGCAGGCCGGAGTGGAAGGTAGCCGTACTGGAGGCTGGCAACCCGCTGGAAAAGCGGCACTGTCCCATCGACGGCGACAAGGTGAAGTCCTGCATCCACTGCAAGACCTGCGCCATTATGAACGGCTTCGGCGGCGCCGGCGCATTTTCCGACGGCAAATATAACCTGACCAACGAGTTCGGAGGCACACTGTACGAATACATCGGCAAGCAGAAGGCCATGGAGCTGATGCACTACGTGGACGATATCAACGTGGCCTGCGGCGGCGCGGGGACGAAGCTCTACTCCACCGCCGACAGCGGCTTCAAGCGCTTGTGCCTGCAAAACAATCTGCACCTGCTGGACGCCTCCGTGCGGCACCTGGGCACGGACATCAACTATAAGGTCCTCGAGAACCTGTACGCCAAGCTGAAGGACCATGTGGACTTCCACTTCCTCACCCCGGTAAAGGCGCTGTCCATCACCGAAGATGGCGCCTACGAGGCCGAAACGGACAAGGGCGTGTTCACGGGACACAAGTGCATCATCTCTGTGGGACGCAGCGGCAGCAAGTGGATGGAGTCCGTCTGCCAATCGCTGGATATCCCCACCAAGTCCAACCGTGTGGATATCGGCGTGCGGGTGGAGCTGCCCGCCGAGGTGTTTGCCCCCATCACCGATGAGCTCTATGAGAGCAAGATCGTCTATAAGACCGAGAAATACCAGGATAAGGTACGCACGTTCTGCATGAACCCCAGAGGCGCGGTGGTCAACGAGAACACCAACGGCATCGTCACCGTCAACGGCCACAGCTATGAGGACCCCGCCATGCACACGGAGAACACCAACTTCGCCCTGCTGGTATCCAAACACTTCACCGAGCCGTTCCGGGACAGCAACGGCTACGGCGAGAGCATCGCGCGCCTGAGCAATATGCTGGGCGGCGGCGTGATGGTCCAGCGGTTCGGCGACCTGATCCGCGGCCAGCGCAGCACCCCCAAGCGCATCGAAAAGGGCTTCATGACCCCCACGCTGGCCGCCACACCCGGCGATTTGAGCCTGGTGATGCCCAAGCGTATCCTGGACGGCATCATCGAAATGCTCTACGCCCTGGACAAGATCGCCCCCGGCACCGCCAGCGACGACACGCTGCTCTACGGCGTGGAGGTGAAGTTCTACAACATGGAGGTGGCACTGGATAGAAATCTGGAAACGCCGCACAAGGGCCTGTTCGTCATCGGCGATGGCAGCGGCGTCACCCACTCCCTGTCCCACGCCAGCGCCAGCGGCGTGTATGTGGCCCGCTATCTGGCCGAGCACGAATGAGATACGAAACCGGGACGGCGCTGTCGCCCCGGTTTTTCGTTTGTCTTTGCCGTGCGGCTGTGGTACAATGTACAAAACCGCAAAGGAGGGGCACCCATGGCCGATCTCAATACCGATATCCGCTATATCAAAGGCGTGGGCGAGGCCCGGGCCAAGGCTTTTGAAAAGCTGGGCGTTTTCACCCTGGGCGACCTGATCGCCTACTATCCCCGCCGATGGGAAGACCGTTCGCAGCTCTACCCTATCCGGGACCTACCGGAGGGGGAGTACGCCTGCTGCAAGGCCATGATCGCCCAGCCCCCCACTACCGCCCGTATCCGCGGTGGTCAGACGCTGGTGCAGGTACGGGCTGTGGACGAGGGCGGCGTGCTGGATGTATCCTTCTTCCACCAGGAATACCGCAAAAATGTCCTGCATCCGGGAGAGACCTACATCTTCTACGGCAAGGTCGAGGGCGGCGGTGTGCGCCGCCGCATGGTCAATCCCCTGCTGGAGACGGAGGGGAAGCAGCTGCTCACCGGCCGCATCATGCCCATTTATCCCCTGACGGCGGGGCTGACACAGACTATGGTGGCCAAGGCCGTACGCCAGGGGCTGGACCAGTGCCGCGACCTGCCGGAAGATGTGCTGCCGGACGGAATCCGGCAGGCACACCATCTGTGCTATGCCGGGTTTGCCTACGAGAATATCCACTTCCCCGCCTCGGAGGAGGCGCTGGATACCGCGCGGCGGCGTCTGGTATTTGAGGAGCTGTTCCTTCTGAGCTGCGGTCTGTCTCTGCTGCGGCAGCGGCGGGAGACGGTGGCCGGCCTGCCCTGTCAAGCGGCGGACATGGCGCCCTTCTATGCCGCCCTGCCCTTTGCCCTCACCGCCGCCCAGCGGCGGGCTATCGCGGACGCCGTAGGCGATATGACCTCCGGCCGGCCCATGAACCGCCTGTGCCAGGGCGATGTGGGCAGCGGCAAGACCATGGTGGCCGCCGCCTGCGTGTGGTTCGCCGCCCAAAGCGGCTGGCAGTCGGCCCTGATGGCCCCCACGGAAATACTGGCACGCCAGCATTACGAAAATCTGGCCCCGCTGTTCGCCCGCTTCGGCCTGCCGTGCGCTCTGCTCACCGGCTCCACCCCCGTCAGGGAACGCCGCGCCATTCTGGCCGGCCTGCAAAGCGGGGATATCACACTGTGCATCGGTACACACGCCCTGCTGACGGCGGACGTGCAGTATACGCGCCTGGGTCTGGTGATCACCGATGAACAGCATCGCTTCGGCGTAGAACAGCGCTCTGCCCTGTCCCACAAGAGCGCCGCCCCGCACACGTTGGTGCTGTCCGCCACCCCGATTCCCCGGACGTTGGCCCTTATCATCTACGGCGATCTGGATGTGTCTGTGATCGACGAGCTGCCGCCGGGACGGCAGACAGTGGAGACCTTCGCTCTGGGCGAGAAATACCGGGCGCGGCTCAACGGCTTTATCCGCAAGCAGGTGCAGGAGGGCCATCAGGTGTTCATCGTCTGCCCGCTGGTGGGCGAGGATGACGCTCTGCCCGACGAGCGCAAGGCCGTGACGGCCTACGCCAAGGCACTGCAGGAGGATACCTTCCCCGAGCTGCGGATAGCCGTGCTCCACGGCCGTATGAAGCCAAAGGAGAAGGAAAAGGTCATGGCCGCCTTCGCCGCCGGGGAGAGCGATATCTTGGTCTCCACCACCGTGGTGGAGGTGGGCGTGGATGTGCCCAACGCCACACTGATGGTGGTGGAGAACGCCGACCGCTTCGGCCTGAGCCAGCTGCACCAGCTGCGCGGCCGGGTGGGCCGCGGCCAGGCCAAGAGCTACTGTGTTCTGCTCAGCGACGTGCAGAATGACGACACGAAACGGCGGCTGAAAGCCCTGACCCAGACGAACGACGGCTTCCGCATCGCCGAGGAGGACCTGAAGCTCCGGGGCCCCGGCGACTTCTTCGGCAGCCGCCAGCACGGCCTGCCCACGCTGAAGGCTGCCGACCTCAGCTGCGATATGCCCCTGCTGGCCGAGGCCCGGGATGCCGCGCAGCAGCTGCTGGCCGGCGACCCGCTGCTGACCCGGCCGGAGCATGCCGTGCTCCGCCGCCGGGTACAGGCCCTGTTCCGGCAAAAGGACGGCACTCTGAACTGAAGCAGGGCACCCTCTCCGCGCTTGAAATGCCGGCAATAAGCAGCGGC